>OGZZ01000626.1_pt1 | contig 27626 bp, 19 predicted proteins | sample 1577021 | NCBI WGS metagenome assembly OGZZ01 (sample SAMEA3541526, study PRJEB24748) | human gut metagenome | biome: human gut; feature: human-associated habitat; material: faeces | place: China | collected 2012
AGAAAAATCTTATTGAAGATACAGAAACAAATGGTTGATTTCCTAAGCAAAACCGTTTATAATCTGAATCGGAACATATTGCTATTATCCACAGTTACGGAGCGAGTGTTATCAACACCGATAACAAACTGATAACATTAGCCCATATAGGCAGGACAATATGGATAGATCAAATAATCGAAAGAAAAGTGAACACGGCAACAAATAATCTCTAAACAAAATTGATTAGTAATTGCCGAGTTCGAATAAGAGCCACAAGTCTTGGAATCCGCTAAACAAGCGGGTTCTGAGACTTTTTCTTTTGCTCTGCTACTAATTTGCTACTAATAGCAACTACTCTTTTTCTATCGTTTTCAGTTGGTTGTCATTAACTTTAATAGCAAGAAACCCTGATGACTGCTGGATTTCTTTTATATGATCTTTCTTTGTGGCATCTGGATGATTTTCCCTGATGCGGTATTTGGTGGTACTAACGCAGGTCCAAACTGAGGTCGGATTGTTACATCTGAGCCGTTGTCTTGAGTCTGAGGCACTTCACATGTGATACTTGCTGCTTCAAGCAGAGGGTTATCAGATGGTGGTTCAGGTGTTGGCGAATCTGTCGCCTGCAATGATTCCAGACTATGCACAAGCTCCTGCTGTTTATGTGGAAACAGATGAGAGTATGTGTTAAGTGTTGTGGATACTTTCTCGTGTCCGAGCCTGTCTGCTAACATCAGCGCATCACAGCCCTGATTAATAAGTAAGCTGGCGTGCGAATGCCTGATATCGTGGATTCGTATCTTCTTTATACCTGTGTTTTTGCAACCTCTTATCATCTCGTGTGAGAGATATGATTTTGTTACCGGGAACAGCCTTTCATCTGCGTCAAGCATATACCTTGACTGGATATAGTCTGATAGCTCCTGGCATAGAAAATCCGGAATCGGAATCTTTCGCTTACTTTTTCTTGTCTTAGGTGATGTAAATACATCTTTTCCTTCTATCCGCTGATATGTTCTGTTGACGGATATTGTCTTGTTATCAAGGTCAATATCAGCAGGTGATAGAGCAAGCAGTTCACCTTCTCGCATACCAGTCCAGTACAGGACTTCAAAGCATATATACGATAGCGACTTGTCTTTTACACCCTCACGGAAAGCAATATATTCATCGTAAGTCCAGTAATCCATTTCCTCAGCCTTTGCTTTTCCAATGGTGCCTGCCTTGCCGCAGGGATTGGTGTTAAGGTCATAGAAACGCTTGGCGTAATTGATGATGCTGTTAAGCTCCGTGTTAATCTTTTTCAGATAGGTCTGGGAGTAATTATTAGGCGAACTCATAAGCTTCGCCTGCCATCTTCGTACATCAGAGGCTTTGATTTCATTTATCGGCTTGCTACCGAAGAATGGAAGAATATGCGTCTGTAGTACCGCCTTTTTTGTCAGAAGAGTTGACTGCTTAAGTCTTGCAGCCATATCCTCCATATAAATTTCATAAAGGTTTTGAAATGTCATGTCAGGATTGGCAGACTGCTTTTCCAGAAAATCCCTTTCAAATCCTAAGGCTTCCTTTTTGGTGGCAAAGCCTCTTTTCCACTTCTGTTTTTTGATTCCCTGCCAGTTCGTATAATAGAACTTGGCGAACCATTTACCAGTTTTTTCATCTTTGTAAGCTGGCATGAATATCATCTCCTTTTTGTAAAATTGTTGTGCAATCATCAAAAGGCTATGATATAATCTACTTGTTCAGGGTGATTATAAAGCCTTCGGGTCAATCACTTACATAGCTTCGGTTATTCCTTTTGCGAGAAGGAGTGTGCCGGAGCTTTTTCTTTACTAAAGGTGTAAGCCTGCAATTATTCAGTTTTTGAATCGGCTTCATTATCCAGTCTGGAATCCTTATAATATGCCAACATATCTGATTTCCATGAATCAAACTTTTCTTTTGAAATTTTTCCTGTCTGAAGCATATTCTTCTTTTCTATCCAGTTTTCCATAAAGAGACAGAAGTCTGCATCATATTTTCCATTGCCTTTGCCATTAACCTTGATCCCGGCAGTCCATTCAGGACTTTCAGGAGGTTTGGTGTTGGTCAGCTCAAATGAAAAATCAGTAAGTTCAGTTATGGCAAAGAGAGCATTGATTACATCTGACATAGTGTGGAATTCATATGTCGGATATTCAGCGGTAGTATTATCTTTTGGAGTATTAGTATCTTTTGCAAATAAAAGCTCCTGCCATGGAACATTTAATTCATTAGCAATCTGTTTTAAAACATCTATCTTTAACAGTATTTCACCAGATTCATATTTCTGGATAGTACGTTCTGATTTTCCCAGACGCTGTGCAAACTCCTTTTGCGTGATCTTTTGTGCTCTGCGCTGCTTCTGTATTGCCTTTCCGATTTCTTCTGAAGAGGACATAGTAAGTTTAATGGAATCAGAGTAAGCCATTCTGTTCACCTTCCTTTATATGAAATAGTCCGTTGTAAAGATACGTATTAGGTTGATATTAAATGAAATACGTATCAGTAAGTGACTTGTTTATGATTGTACGATTACTTTATCATAAACAAAAACGAATTGCAAGTGCGTAATTATAAAAAGTTCTATTGACAAATTTTGAAAAGGATATTAAAATAAACACGAATTAAAAATACGGATTAAATGAAGAACAGGATAGCTGTTTTGTAAAAACACGTATTTAAAATAACAATTTATGAAAGGAGGAGCTGCATGAAGGGTATAAAGGAAGCATTCATAGATGCAGGTGAGATAAGCCAGATGCTTGGTATCGGGATGACGAAGGCATATGCAATTATAAAGGAATATAATGCAGAGCTTGAGGCAAAAGGTTATTTCACCATGCGGGGTAAATGTCCAAGGAAGTACTTTGAACAGAAAATCTATGGTTACGAAGATTATTACAATCTGGATTATGAGCCACAGCGTAAACGAAGCAAGGTTGCAGAAGAAATGGATTATGAAGCGGCAGTTGGGGATTTTGTGATAAGTGAACAGGATGAAGTGGATATACCGCCTGAAACAAATGAATTGTCGGAAGATGGTGCTGAGATAGCAGAAAATGTGATGTTGGATGCAGATGTAATGGTGAAAGAGACAACTGAATAGGTGAATCCAGCGAGTGGGGGCAAAAAGCGCCCCCAAAACGTGCAAATGGGGGCAAAAAGTGCCACCAAAACAGTAAAGTGACGGCAAAAAGCGCCACCACTCAGATAAGCGAGAAAAAAGTCATGGTGGCGGAAAGTGCCATCAAAATGGAAAAGTGGTGGCGGAAAATGCCACCAAACAAGCAAAGTGATGGCAAAAAGTGCCACCACTTTTAAATCAGGTGGAACTTCAACCACCATATAAGTAATTGTGGTGGAATATTAACCACCACATATTATATACAGGGTGCAGGTGCTCCTGCCAAGACGAAAAATTATGTAAACGCTGATGGCGTTTATATTTTTTCGGGAAAAGGTCCGACCTTTTCCGCATCTTGCAAAACCTATAAGCAGAACTTTTAGAAAGGATGAAAAAAGCAATGGTACAGATAAAAAGAGATTGGTTTGATACAGAATTTGGAAATTACGAAAGGGGAAAAACGTATGGCAGATGGAAAGAGAAGATACAAGTCTGACAGGAAAGATTATAAGATATCGGTGAAGTTGTCAGAGAAAGATATGGATATTCTGAAAGCGGCACTTAAGCGAACAGGAATGACAGCAAGTGCCTATATAAGAGAATTAATTCGGACAGGAGGAAACATTGATACAAGTTATCCAGAGGACAGGGCAAAAATAATTCGTGTTATTGCAGGTATTGCAAATAATATTAATCAGGCGGTAAAGCTTGGCAATTCACAGGGAAGATTGTATTACAGCGATATTGATAAATTGCAGAACAGTCTGGATGATGTAAAGAAAACATTCGGGGAGGTGCTGGAAGTATGGCGATTACAAAGATCTTAAATATAAAAGAGTCAGAAGGTAGAAATCCAGCATCACACCTAAAGAATGCTTTGGAATATATCCAAAATCCGGATAAGACAGAAGAATGTGTACTGGTGGGCGGTATTAACTGCCTGCCGGATACGGCATTTGAGCAGATGAAGGAGACAAAGAATATATTTCATAAGACAGGTAAAAGACAAGGCTATCATGTGATTATATCGTTTTCGCCGGAAGAAAAAGTAACTGTAGAACAGGCAATGTACGTCCTGGAGCACTTTGCGAAGGATGTGCTTGGTGATGATTATGAGGCTGTGTATGCAGTCCACACAGACAGAGAGCATATGCATGGACATCTTATCTGGAACAGTGTCAGCATGACAACCGGCAAGAAATACAATTCACCGAAAAGCAACTGGAAGAATCATCTCCAGCCTATCACAAATAAATATTGTGATGAACTTGGACTTTCCATAATGCCGGCAGAGTACAGCAAGAATCCAAAGAATATCAGCAGGGACAAGTGGGAAAAGGAAATGTCCATGAAAGAAATAATTCTTCGTGATGCCAAGATGTGTGCATATGCAGCCGGGAATGTGGAGCATTTTAAATATCTGATGAAACGGCTTGGATATGTATTCAAGAAAGATGCTTGGATGGAGGTACAGGCACCGGGATTTCGGTATTATCATAAACTGGCAAAGCTGGACGAGATGTTTTCAGAAGATATGTTACGGCATTATGTGGATATGCCATGGATGGCAAAGCCTTACTTTTATTCGTCTGATATAAGGGGATTGCACAGGGCGAAGCTGTCACCATTCCAGAAGCAGTTTTATGCAAAGCTGTATCGGTTAAGGATTGTAGAGCAGAAGCGGTTTGTAGTCGGCGGAGCAAAGTATGCAGAGGATTTGAAGAGGTTTCATCAGTTACAGGACGAATATCTGTTGCTTGTGAATAATGACATCAAAAGTATTGTGGAGCTTGTGGATTTCATAAGTGAGCAGGAAGAAAGGATTCAGCAGATTGAGGACAGACAGCATGAGATATACCAAGAAAGCTCAAGTCGGAAACGGAATATTAAGAACGAGGCGCAGTATCGTGAGTATCAGATATGGCATGTGGAAGTGCAGGAAGAACTGGACGAACTGAAGCAGGAGAAAAAGGATATTAAGAGGCAGATACAGCTTGCTGATGGTATTATAAAAGAAGATTTGTATACGGCTTATTATGCGGTGTCGGAGAATGAGGAGATTGTTGCTGACAGGGATGTTGAGATACCGGGGATGGAAGATGAGGCTGTGGTTGAGAAAGTAGCGGCAGTAGTTGATGAGCCTGATGCAAATGTTGAGGTAATAAATCCTAACAATAAGCAGAATGAAATAGGCAGACAAAAAGAGCAAATTGATAGTGTGAGAAAGCAACAGGCTGATTTAGAGAGCATAGGAATACCAGAGATTCTTAATTTGTCTGATGTGAATGTGACAAGAGTTGGCGAAAGTATAACTGATGTAACAGATAAAAATGGATTTGTTGAAACTAGAGAAACTGAACCTGTGGACAAAGCTGACTGGATTGTCAGGAGAATATCAGAGCTTGGTGGTTATGAGAATGTCAGTGAGTCTGTTAAGGCTGATGTATTCGGATTCGATATTGCTGATGTGAGTGGAAGCATAAGGGTGTTCTCGGATGTAATGAAAAGGCTGGGGATAAAGCTAGATGGTGGTGAGCTTTATGAGGAGTTTCAGAGGATTTATGATGAGAGTGTTGGTAGAGATGCTGGTAAAGATAAGGCGGAAGATAAGATGTGGAATAGGGGCAGAGGAAGATAATTCCTCTGCCCAATATTAGTGTGCCTTGAGGCGTTCGTTGTTAAAGGATGAAAGTTACTAAATCGCCCTAGTAGTGGGTAGGATATAGCCGAACATCAAGGGAGATCTTGTCAGCGGATGGAAACAGATAATAGAAAAGATAGATGTGTTGAGGATTGATGTAGAGAAGTTTATAGAGTATCCGGCGGCTATGATATCCGAAGAGTTTGAGTTTGGAGAGATGGAGTACTTTTCCAGAATTAAGATGTTTAATCGGGTGCTTGATAAGCTGGGGCTGATATGACACATTAGGAATGATATGAGGTGTTTAATAAGATTTATGCGGAGGAGATGCGAGAGAAGAAGTCTAAGAGTAATAGAAATAATCGGTGAAGGGAAGGAAGGGTTTGGGTGCTATGGTGGATGCTGTATCACCTAAATTGCCATATGCAAGAGAATTTATACCTTCGAGACATTCAAGCATAATAGGAACCGAAAATTTCTATATAAGTGTTTTTACAAGAATTAACTTGGTTATGAAAAACCCAAAATGGTTATTGACAACCAAATGGGGAGGTGGTATATTACATACATAAAGATTTGGTTATAAAAAACCAAGGGAGGTTAAATATGTTAAATATCACTTTAAAAGAACTCAGAGAAGAAGAATTTGCAAGTGTAGAAAAAGTAACCTATGATATATCAGCCAAAATGAAAGGCAGTAACATATTGATGCCAACTCAATTGTTTGGAATGGCATATTTGGCATATTTGGTGGCTAATAACGGAATTGAGAATGTAGAAGAGATTATCGAATATGTGGAAAAAGAATTACCTGTGGAGCAGTCACTATTTGTAAGGGAAGCTGTTAAGGATGCTTGGTCTGTAGCGATTGATATAGGTGTTTCCTATACAACAGAAACTTTGGTAGCAACATTGTTATGGATGCCTATTTCAAACGGAAGATATGGTGCAGAGATGGAAACACCGGATAGCGTAGCGAAACTTGCAACAAGGATTTTAAATATCGAGAATGATAATGTTGCAGATTTTTGCTGTGGGACCGGTAATTTCCTTATGGAAGCAATAGGAGCTTCGCCTGATTCAAAGTATTATGGAATTGAGATAAATACACATTGCAAGGAGATTTCGAATATAAGATTACAGCTTATTTCAGAACAAGTTACCATTGAGCAGGGAAATACTTTGGAAATGAGTGTTGCAAAGAAATTTGATAAGATTTTTTGTGACTATCCTTGGAACATGAAAGTGTTTAATCTTGGAAAAGAAAAGATGCAGGAATTCGAATCAGTTATTCCAGAAATCAAGAAAGTTGCAAATGCCGATTGGTTGTTTATTTTGAATGCTATGAAGCATTTGGAAAAGGATGGAAAAGCAGTAGTTGTAACAACTAATGGTACAACATGGAATGGCGGAATTAGTAAAAGTATCCGAGAGAAGTTTGTAAAGTTAGGGTGGATTGAAGCTGTCATATCATTGCCGGGCAATTTGTATGCATCAACTTCAATACCTACATCACTACTTGTATTAAGCAAAGGGAATAAATCAATCCGGATGATTGATGCCAGCGAAATGGCAGCAGTTGGTAGAAGACAAAATCTGTTATCTGATGAAACAATTGAAAGCATCGTGAACATGTTTAATGAAGATACAGATAATGCAAAGAGTGTTACTATCGAAGAAATTCAAGATCAGGATTATGCGATTAACCCTTCTCGCTTTTTGGAGGTTGAAATTGAAGTTGAAGATGGTGTTCCTTTTGAAGATTTGATTGTAAATGTAACAAGAGGCGCACAGGTAAAAGCGAATGAGCTTGATGAAATGGTTTCAGAAGAACCTACAGATTATCAATATCTGATGCTTGCGAATATCCAGGACGGAATTATTAGTGATGAACTTCCGTTTCTTAAATCAATGGATAAGAAAATGGAGAAGTACTGCATAAAGAATAATAGCCTTGTTATTTCAAAGAATGGAGCTCCGGTTAAAATTGCAGTAGCCTCAGTTGAGGAAGGAAGAAAGATTTTGGCTAACGGAAATCTTTATGTGATTGAATTGGATGAAACAAAAGTAAATCCTTACTTTGTAAAAGCGTACTTGGAAAGCGAGAATGGGACGATTGCTTTATCCCGTGTCACAGTAGGAGCTACATTACCGAATATTCCGGTAGATGGGTTGAAAAAGATTATGATCCCTTGTCCGGATATATCTGTACAAAATGAGGTGGCTGAAAAATACTTGGCTAAGATGGATGAAGTAAAGATTTTAAAACATAAGCTTGCAAGAGCAACAGCAGAATTGAAGTCTATATACGAGGAGGGATAGAATGGTATTGGCTATTGAAGAACTCTCGGCATTAGAGGATGAAATTATGTCAGTGTTGCCGGATAGAATTACGGCAATCCTGTCAAAGTTGAATAGAAGTGGAAGGTTGGAAGAACTTCTGGAACTACTCGGTATGGAAGATTTGCTGAAACAGGAGCAGGATTTTTATTCATACAAAGAGGGGAAAATTGTCGTTGTCGGTGGTACGGATGTAAAGGAAGAGGTATTACTCAGTATCGCTAAAAATTTGGGCATAGACAAAAGCAGATTTGAGTTTTGTCTTGATTATAAGCAGATACAGAAATTTGATTTTAGAAGAATGCAGTATGCACCGCAATATAGAATCGTATTGTTTGGACCAACACCACACAGTGGACATGGAAAAGGTGACAGTGGAAGTATTATTGCTGAATTAGAGAAGTCATCAGCTTATCCACGAGTTGAGAGACTGATCAGTGGCAGTGAGCTGAAAATAACAAAATCTAATTTCAGAGAAATGTTGGAACGATTGATTGAAGAGGACTACATATAAGCGAAGATTTTGCTTGCGTGTCGCAGCGTACTAAATAAAGGAGAATGATAATATGTCAATGAATGAACTGCAAAAGCAGACTAACGCAAATATACAGGCGAAAGCCAATCTGATTTGGGAAATAGCAACACATCTGGTAGGTTTATTCAAGCCACACGAATATGGCAAAGTTATTTTGCCTATGACGGTTTTGAAACGCTTTGATGATGCATTAAAAGAAACCAAGGATGCTGTAGTAGAGATGGCAAAGAAGCTTGATGAACAGCATGTGGAAGGCGCTGCTCGTGATGGTATTCTTTGTACAGTGGCAAAGCGTGATTTCTATAATACAAGCAGTTTCGATTTTGCTAAATTGATTGTTGAACCTGACAAGATAGAGGATTATTTTGAAGAATATCTGCAAGGATTTTCTGATAATGTGAAAGATATTATTGAAAATTTCGATTTCGATAATACAGTTAAGTTGATGGTAAAGGGCGGAGTGCTCTTTGTAACACTTCAAGAGTTTAATTCTGCAAAGGCAGATATGTCTCCGGATAAGATTACTTTTGCGGATATGGGGTATATTTTTGAAGAATTGATTCGTAAGTTTTCAGAGTCTTATGATGAGCAAGCTGGAGCACACTTCACAAGCAGGGATATTATTTATCTGATGACGGAGTTGCTTGTAGCTCCAGAAAAGACAGATATTATGAAAAATGGATGTACTAAGACTGCTTATGATATGGCTATGGGTACATCACAGATGTTGGGATGCTTGACAGAACGCTTAAAAGAGATTAATAGTGAAGCTGATTTAACTTGTTTTGGTCAGGAGTTCAATCCGGAAACTTATGCCATTGCTAAAGCGGATATGCTTATCAAAGGTGGAAATGCATCTGGTATGAAATATGGTGATACATTGAGCAATGATGTTTTTGACGGATATGAGTTTGACTACATTATTTCTAATCCACCGTTCGGTATTGATTGGAAACGTGAAAAGAAGCTGTTGAAAAAGAAGCAAAGCGTGGCTATGAAGGACGTTTTGGTCCCGGAGTTCCTGCGATTTCAGATGGGCAGATGTTGTTCATGCTCAATGGTGTAAAGAAGTTAAAAGAGGGTTCCGGAAGAATGGCTATTATACAGAATGGTTCGTCCTTGTTTACAGGGGATGCCGGAAGTGGTGCTTCTGAAATTCGTAAATATGTGATAGGGGAAGATTTGGTGGAGGCGATTGTGCAGCTGCCAACGGACCTGTTTTACAATACGGGTATCTCTACATATATTTGGATTTTGACTATGGGTAAGGATATGAACCGTAGCGGCAAGATACAGCTTATTGATGCCAGCAAATGTTATGTGAAACGTCGTAAGAATATCGGCTCTAAGAGAGTTGACCTTGACGATGCATGTATTGAACTTATTCTTAGGGCATATGAAGGCTTTGAGAATGAAACCTATGAGGATGATGGATTGGTTGTAGAGTCAAAAGTGTTTGACAAAGAGTTCTTTGGGTTTACAAAGGTTACTGTTGAAACGGCACAGGTAGATGAAGATGGTAAGCCAATCTTGAAGAAAGGAAAGAAACAACCTGTAAAAGGTGCTACAGATACTGAAATCATTCCTTTGAGTGAGGATATAGTTGCATATATGGAGAAGAATGTACTGCCATATAATCCGAATGCTTATATAGATTCATCAAAGAATAAGGAAGGCTATGAAGTCCCATTTACGAGATTATTCTATAAGTTTGAAGCACCGGCATCTTCAGAATCTATATCTGAGGAAATAAAGGAACTTGAAGCGGAAGAAACAATTTTGATGAAGGAGTTGTTTGGAAATGCGTGAGATGAAAGATAGTGGAGTTGAATGGTTGGGCAAAATACCAAATCATTGGATGATTCGGAGAATAAAAAATCTTTTTGAGTTGCGTAATGAAAAAAATTATGAGGCTCTTGAAGATGTTAATTTAATCTCATTATATACGGATAAAGGAGTTGTTCAGCATAGTGATTTAACAGAAACAACGGGAAATAAAGCCGTTACAGCTGAAGGATATAAGATTGTAAAAGAAGATGATATTGTGGTAAATATCATTTTGTGTTGGATGGGGGCAGTAGGTAGATCTGCTTACAATGGTGTTACGAGTCCGGCATATGATGTGTATAAGCCACTGCATGATACTAACAGTAAATATTATCATTATTTATTTAGAACTTCACAATTTAATGGTGAATGTTATCGTTATGGACGAGGAATTATGTTGATGAGATGGAGAACTTATTCAACGGAGTTTAGAGCCATTTCGGTTCCATTACCACCAGAGGATGAGCAAAAAAGAATTGTGAATTTTCTTGACAAGAAGATAGATGATGTTGATAGACTTATTGGTAATGTGCAGAAGCAGATTGAAAAGTTGAAAGCTTATAAACAGAGTTTGATTACAGAGGTTGTAACAAAGGGAATTGACCCTACTGTGCCGATGAAGGATAGTGGTGTTGAGTGGATTGGAGAGATCCCAGAGCATTGGAATATAGAAAGACTAAAATTTAATGTTTCTATTAATGCGGAGAAACAATCAAGCTTGGATTTGCCGTATATTGCACTGGAACATATAGAAGGATTTTCCGGTAAGCGAATAAAGACTGATAATGTATATGAAGTAGATGGTGCGATTGTTGCTCATAGCGGAGAAATTCTGTTTGGTAAACTTCGTCCTTATCTTGCAAAAGTGTACAAAGTTGAAGAAGAAACATATGTTAGCAGTGAGTTTGCGGTATTTAGTGCTGAAACTATAGATAACCAATATCTCAAATGGTATATGTTAAGCTATGGATTCCTTGATACTGTTAATGCATCGACATATGGAACAAAAATGCCACGAGCTAATATCGACTTCATCAAAAATATGTATATTCCTGTTTTTGATGTTCAGGAGCAGGAAAAAATAGCTTTATATCTCAATGAGAAAAGTTCTAAGATTGACCAGCTGATTGCCATCAAGCAATCCAAAATTGAAAAACTGGAACAATACAAGCGTTCCTTAATTTACGAATATGTCACAGGTAAGAAGGAGGTGTCATAATTGGATAAAAGCGAAAAGAGATTTGAACGAGATATAGAATCATTTCTTATCTCACCGGAAGGTGGATATACTCAGTTCTGCGGACAGGATGAAGAAGGTAATTGGGTACATAATCGCCAGCATGATGTAGCTAAGTGTATCTATATGGATGTGCTTTGCGAGTTTATTGAAAAGACGCAACCAAAGGAGTGGGCGAAGTATGTAAAGTACTATGGCGCAAATGCATCAGAGAAACTGTACCATCGCTTAGAAACTGCTATATCCAATCAAGGCTTGTTATATGTTCTTCGCAATGGAATAGAGGATATGGGCTGTAAGTTGAAGGTGTGCTATTTTAAGCCGGAATCAGAAAACAGTTCTTTGGCAGCGGAACGTTATGAGGCGAATATACTTGGTTGTACCCGTCAGTTCCGCTATAGTACTGCCAATACCAATACTATAGACATGGTTCTTTCTGTCAATGGTATTCCGGTGGTGGCTTTGGAACTGAAAAATCAGTTGACAGGTCAGGATTACCATTGTGCAATCAAGCAATTTAAGGATGATCGTAGCTCTAAGGAGTTTGCCTTCAGATTAAACCATAGATTTTTGGTTTACTTTGCGGTTGATTTATATGAGGCTTGGATGACTACTCAGTTAGCAGATGGTAATACTCATTTTCTGCCATTTAATCAGGGGTCTAATGGAGCTGGGGTAACCGGAGGAGCAGGAAATCCACGAAATCCAAATGGATATGATACAAGTTATCTGTGGGAAGAAGTACTTCAAAGAGACAGTATGCTTGATTTGATTCACCGCTTCATTTCCTTTGTGAAAGAAAAGGAAGAAGTGGTTAAGAATGGTGTTACTAAAACCGTAACGAAGGAAAAGATGATTTTCCCTCGTTATCATCAGTATGATGTTGTGAAAAAAATCATGGCTGATGTGAAAGCAAATGGTGTTGGGAACAATTACTTGATTCAGCATTCGGCAGGTTCCGGAAAGTCTAATTCTATCGCATGGATTGCCTATAGATTAGCATCTGTGCACGATGCATATAATAGGGGATTGTTTGACTCTGTTATTGTAGTTACAAACCGTGTGGTATTGGATGGTCAGTTGCAGGATACCATCAACAGTTTTGAACATCAGGTTGGCTTGGTAGAAGCTATTGATGATAAGAAAAACTCCAGAAGCCTTGCTGAAGCTATAAATGATAAGAGGCGTATTATTATCTGTACAATTCAGAAATTCCTTTTTGCTAAAAAGGACATGGAGAAGTTCCGTGGACGTAAATTTGCGGTAATTATTGACGAAGCACATCAGGGACAGAATGGGGAGAGTGCAAAGACTCTCAGACGCAGTCTGATTGATATAGGTGTTGCAATTAAGGAATATGCAGAAGAGGCAGGCATTGAAGAAGAGGAAGTGGATTTGACCGACGAGTATATCAATGCGGTTATTGGTCAGGGAAGACATGATAATCAGTCATTCTTTGCATTTACAGCTACACCAAAACAAACGACGATAGAGACTTTTGGAACTGTTGTAGGAGTAAATGAGAATGGTGAATCTATTAGAGCACCGTTCCATGTGTATTCTATGAGACAGGCAATCGAAGAAGGGTATATTCTTGATGTGTTGGCAAATTATACAACAGTAAAAGAAGCTTTCAAACTCATAAAAGTATCAGAGGATAATCCGGAACTGATTGAGGGACCGACATCCCGTGCATTATTTAAGTACTACAAGAAACATGGTTATACGATTGCTCAGAAGACAGAAATGATAATGACGAACTTCCTTGAAAATTGCCGATATCAGATAAATGGAAAGGGAAAGGCGATGGTAGTCGCCGATAACCGTGCTAATGCAGTCCGCTATTATCTTGCAATCAGGAATTATATAAGGGAGCATGAGGCGGAGTGTGCCGGAAGTGATGTTATGATCGCTTTTTCCGGAGAGGTAACTCTTGAGGATTATCCGAGTGAGAAACCATTTACAGAGGCTACTATGAATGTGGATGAAAACGGAAAGTACATTACCACAGACAAGAAGTTTCGTAAGGCGTTCCACAGTAGCCAGTACAATATTCTGGTGGTGGCGAATAAGTATCAGACCGGATTTGATGAACCATTGCTCCATACGATGTATGTTGACAAAAAGCTCCATGATGTTACAGCAGTACAGACACTTTCTCGTTTGAATCGTACAACATCAGGGAAGAATAGCACTTTTGTATTGGATTTTGAAAATACAGAGGAAGATATTAAGGGAGCATTTCTTCCTTATTATGAAGATACTACTATGGAAGGCGATACGGATATAAACGCAGCATACGATATTAGAAATAAGATACATGATTATATGATTTATAATTATGATGATGTGGATGGGTTCAATAAATTCATGGTTTCTAATGTTGGTAAAAATCAGGATGCGGCAGCATTGGGCAGATTGGCAGGTATGTTCCGTCCGGTCATCCAGAGATATAAGTATTTAGATGAGGATGACAGAGAAGCATCAAGAGATTATATACGAAGATTTAACCGTATTTATTCATATGTTACACAGCTGGTGCGTTTGCACGATCCTGAGTTGTTTCATGAATATCAGTACACAACGCATCTTATAAAACTGCTTCCTAGACCTAATGTTATAGATTTTGTTGATGTTGATGATAAGATTCGTTTGGAGTATGCTTCACTTACTGAGACTTTTGCAGGAGCAATTATATTGGATGAAAAACCACCAATATTTGTTCCAGGGGGAAGTGCAGCACCAAAGAAAAATAGCAAGAAAAAGGATACATTACAAAGTATCATTGATAAGGTAAATGAACGTTTTAGCGGTAACTTTACTGATGCGGATAGAGTAATCATTGAAGGTATTTATCAGATGTTTATGAAGGATACTGAGGTGAAGAAATTCAAAAAATATGCTAAGGATAACAGTACTGAAATGTTCGTGAAGTCATTGTTCCCAGACAAATTCAGGGATATTGTGACACAATGTTTCTTGGATAATAACGATTCTTTTGCTAAGTTATTTAACGACCCTGATTTTTATCAGAAGGTTCAGGATTCTATGGCAGCAGAATTGTATAAGGCATTGAGGAAGGATTAAAAAGTTGAATTACTTAGTGTTTATGTGAGGAGGTTATAAAATGCAGAGTCCAATCCATGAAGGATATGAATATCAGGATTATTTTACTGTTTCAATAATTCTACAACTGATGGTTCAACAGATAGATGCTGAGCTGATTATAGATCGTAAGGATTTCAGCGGAGATAAATTTGATGATTTAAAGTTGAAGATGTCTAATGGTAACATTGAATTTCAAATTAAGTATTCTGATGATGAAAGCTCCCATAAACTTACTAAAGATGACTTGGCAAATGGCAATGGACATGATACTGCGTTATGTGATCTTTTCGCTTCTTGGAAAATGAGAAAAGAATCCGAAAATGATACTCAAATAAAGTTATGTCTTGCGTGGAACATGCCTACTGATGATGATCCAATTACAGAGTATTTGAAGCCTATTCAAGAACAATTTCTGCCTTTTTCGGTTGCTGCATATTCGTTTGATGGTGACGTGTTTTGGCCAGCAGAAAAATTACCACCAAAAGGTTGGAGAAAGTTTAATACGGCGATTAAGTTAGGGCTTATTGATAGAGAAGCCTTTTTAGCTTTTTGTAATGAGCTCACGATTATTTTAGAAATGCCTAAAGCAAGTCTGGATTTAAAGAATCCTGGATCCCTAGAAAATGTAATTATTCGACAGACTGAGAAATTGGGGGTAGGAATATATCCAAATGATGCTCTCAACGTAGAGGATATTATTTATAAACTTGCAACGGAAGTAAAACATTCTAGAGCGATAGGAAACAGACTTTATACAAATATATTAGTGGGGCACCTTGGATTAATAAAGGATTATGGAAAATTCGATCAAAGATTCCCGGTGGATTCAGCACATCAAATTATACTTGGTGATGAAATTGAAAAGCTACACAGAGTAATTCTTGATTCAAAACGTGTTATTATTTCAGGAAATCCTGGATCTGGAAAGTCTTGGTTTGTTGATGAATATATAGATAAACTTACGAGAGAAGATAGTAAAGTTATACATTATAATTGTTTCCATTCTTTACAGGATACAAATAGCCTTGACAGAATACGTGTCACTTCCCTATATGGAAATTTAGTTTCGCAGATTGTGGAACAATGTCCAGAGCTAGTTGTACATAAAAATACAATTTTTGGTGCTAATAAAGCAGAGCTTGAAAATTTGCTTTGTTTCATTGAAGAAGAATTCTATTTAGTGGTAGATGGTCTTGATCATATAGCTAGAGAATATGAGCTAAATAAAGATTTTATTTCCCGCTCTGAAATTGAAATCATTTCGGAACTGTTGGAAATCGATTTTCCTGATAACTGCTATTTAATAATATCATCGCAGCCAATAGATGAAATAGAGAAGTTTAAAAGCAAGAACTACAGTGTATTTGAGATTGAGCCATGGGGAATAGAACAAGTAAAATCCTTGATGAAGACTTTTCAAATTAGTGATGATACTATTGAAGATGATGATATTTCATCAATAAGCGCATATTTACTTAAGAAATCTCAGGGGAATGCTCTATACCTTAGTTATATCTTGCGCCAATTACGAAACTTAGATGTGAATAGAGAATTAATAGACGAAATACCTGACTACGATATCAGTCTGTCTAAGTATTATTCCTATTTGTATACAAAAGTTCATAATAACCACACGGTTAATGCACTTTGTGGTGCAGATTTCTATCTTAGTTTAAATGATTTAATGGAGATTACGGGAGATGGAAAATATGTAGAACAAGACATATCGGTGCTTCATCCATTATTGATAGAAAATACACTAAGTGGTGGTTTTTCAATCTATCATGAAAGTTTTCGCCGGTTTGTTTTAGCTTCATTAAAAGATAAAAAAGTGGATTTAGAGAGAAATGTCTATGGTATTCTTGCTGATTGGTTACAGAAGAAACCATTTTTTGAATTTGATAAGTCATTTTATTATCTTACTGAATTGCTGTATAAAATCAAGAGAGATGTCGATAATATTGAATTGATTGAGAAAGAATTTGTTCTTAAATCAGTATCAGAGGGTTATTCTCGAAAACGTATAAGAATGAACTTGAATTGTATTATCCGAAGTGCGGGTAGAATTAGAAATTTAGTTGCGTTGGCAACAGCAGGTGAGTTGTTGGCAATGCTCGATGATATGAATGAATTCGATAGTACTGGAGAAGAGTACTTCCAAGCAATATGTGATATAAAGGGTGCTTCTAAACTAAATCAATTAATGCAAATTGATGGAAAACCAACCTTTGATATGAATACAGGCCGAATTGCGTGTTATATTTCTTCGAAAGCGGGTATTACACCTTGGTGGGAACTGTATTTAGATACAGAGGCTAAACAGTATAAAATTGAGGAACTTAAATACTATTATAGATATTATCTTGATGAACAAGGAGTTAGTATCATTCCTAAGCTTATGGAGGTAATAGAAAAAGAAAAGGTTTCAATAAGAAACCAATGTATTGAGATTGCGTATGATGAGTTACAGGACTATATAGAATTTGATGAAATTGCTTCAATTGTGGAGGAGCAACAACTGATTAATTGGAAAAACTATCTTTCGTATATTGAGACTGGATATTATCCGCAAAGTGAAGTTTCCTTTGAGGTTACAATTGGAAACTGGGAAAAAATCAAAACATTGAGGATGCCAGGAGAAAAAGATATAATGATTTTTAAAGAATTTTTCTCACAAATATATTATTTGGCTGTAGCGGGGGATAGGAAAGTAATAGAGAAAGTCTGTGCGGATTGTAAAAATATTAACTGGTTCTATAATTGGATAATATATTCTGTCAAGATGTCAGAATTGTGTGCACACACAACACAAATGGATTCTAAAACAATCTGTGAAACAGCACTTACTAATTTGAAACTATTGCTACAGGATACGGAAGTTTTCAAAGGAGAACCACGTACTTGTGATTTGTATTTTCTACAGAATGAATTAACAAGGTCATATGAACTGGCAGTAGAGCTGATTGTCAAAAATGGAACAGTAGAGGATCTGGAGAAAGCCCTGGGGATTCTCGAACGGCTTGATGATGAAACTGGAACAAGTTTGGATCATAGTATGGGAGGTCCATTAACTGATGCTGAATTTTTGGGCTTAATATCTCGTTTTCTGACAATTGATAATTATGAGATCGTAAAACCTTATTTATTAAGAACTCAGGAGAAAATAGAAAAAAATGAGGTATATGATTGCATAGCTGCAGCAAAGTTACGCTTTGTTAGTCTTATTTCAAAGTATAATCAGTCTGAGGCTTTAGAGCATTTTGATATATGTATACATTATCTTGTTGCATATGGATATCACAAGGATATTATTCTGTTGCAAATTATGGATTCTTATAACATTTTTTTTGAAGCTGTTGCAGGAAATCCAGAAGAGGAACGTGATACAATAACAAAAATGACAATGGCTCTTTGGAATCATACTGATGGAAGAGAAACAAAGCACTTTCTAAATCGCTGGTTTGATGAATTGCTTAAGATAGACTCGAAGTATGCACTTGCATTCCTGTCAGGGCTACAAATCAAGTTTGGAAAAAGCTGGGTTGTGGAGGGTATGTTACGTTCTACTATAAAAAAGTATAGCAATGATTTGGATTGTTTAGATATTGTAATTGAACTGATTGAGTCGCTTCCAAATGATACAAGCCCAAGAATAATTGATGCATCCACATCTGTATTTAGAACACTAGAGCAGATATACACAGGAGCAGACGATGATGAAAGATTACTAATCAAGCGCCGTATGAATGAACTTGTTATCAATGTTGTTTCAAGATTTAATATTCTTGATAGTCCTTGGCCGGACAATGATTCGTGTAAAGATGGAAGCATTAAAGAATTTTTATTAACAGTTGAGTCATCAGGATTTGATGTTTCACAGTATATAGAATATTTCCATATAAAAAAAGCCAACGATATGGAAAACAAAGAAGTTAAGAAAACAGTGGATGTTTTTGAAGCTAATCAAACACCTTTTGAAGCTTTAACTACAGAGGATGCAAAGAAATGGTTTGAAACACATGATTTAATTGAGCGAGATGTACAAGATATCTGTAGATTCCTTAGAAATTATCAGAATGATAAGGACTCTCTACTTGAGATAATGAGATTTATAATTACTGAATACGGTGGATGGAGGTATAGTAAGAAACGTAAGGATACTGTTCTACAAATCATTGAGCAGTTGGAACTTGACGATAAAGAACTGTCAGAAATTCATATGTTGATGTACCTTTATTCATATGAATGGGGAAGCTCGTTAATTGATAAGGATGAATTTCTCAATAGTATACGACTTAGTTCTGATATAGCTCGTAACATATTTTATAGTGAATTACCTGAAGTTATTATTTCACATTCGGGCAGAATTACAAAAGGTCTTTTGGATGCACTTTTTGCGGTTGGGTATGATAAGAACAGCATTATTACGATTTGGAGAAATGCATTTGATATTATGAAACTTCGTTTCCCAAATCTTGATCATTATCCTATTGATAATGTTTTGGTAGAAACTGATGAACTATTAGGACTGCGTAATTGCTTATTAATGCGGTTTATTGATGGAGGTAAGGAATCGTTTCTGGCAACGTATGCTTATTTGGCGAATGCTGCTGAAGAAGAGAATTATTCAGAATTTACAGAAGCAATAGTATTTTGTCTAGAACATTATGAACAGTATAATCTTGTGACACAAATAGCAATTGCTGATTTAGTAAGATGTTATGGATATCGTTTGAAAGATTTGAATGTTGATCGAATGATAAATGCAATTAATGCTGTTTATCCAACCAGAAATTTGCTTTTGGACGTCATATTTTCGGAATTTACAATATATAAGAGCTATCTTTTAAAGTGTGTAGATAAGCATTCACCAGATTATTTGGAACAAGAAGATATTGAGTTTTACTTAGCTGAGCAACTATATGATCTTGGAAAAGAAGAGGCTAGAGAAGGAACCGATGAATACGCTAAGAATTCAGTATATAGAGATCCAATTATGCAGGTGGTCGATACTTGTGGTATTGACTATGTAGAACTGTACAAAAGGCTACATGCATCAAGTAGATTGAATAATAAAATACGCGCTTTTGTTGGTGGGGGAAGTAAGATGCCTGAAACAAATACCGTGTACAAATCATATGTAATTCAATATGCGCTCCACGCAATCATTGAAAAAGCTTATCGTGACAGAAAACCAGAGTTGATTCCGCAGAATTTGTTTCGGTTGATACCTGACTACCAGGGGATATATAGATTATTCAAGTGCCGTGAAATTCAACCTCGAAATCATCTATATGATAAGAGTAATTCGTGTGTTCCTTTTCTTAAAAATAATGAGGAGGAATACATTCTAATCGGATGCTATGAGACAAGAACAAGAATTGATTATCATCAGGCGTCTTTTGCTTTTGCATATCAAGGTATAGTAGGAGATAGTAATGAAGAGAATCAGATCCCATTCCGACGATATTTAGCTCCAGCGGTTGGAAAAGGAGAAACTTATATGATTTCAGATAATTCGGAATCTCTTATTAATATTATTAGAACATTTGATAGAGAATTAGAAGATGCAGATTACCTGTGGCCTAGTATTTCGATTTCTAAACTTTTTAACATTCATATGGAATTTGATTTTTTGAATGGAAGATATATTGCAGTTAATCAGGATAATGATATTGTTTGTATTATGAAAAAATGGTTATCGAGTTACAAAGGTGACAGCGAATATCCAGGCAATGCAATTCCGTTATATAGTGGTACCGAGTTGTATATAAAGAAAGGGTATATCGAAATGTTGGAGAAACAATTTGGAACGTTGATGATGAAAACTTGTGTGGAATCATATACGCAGAATTACTGATTTGTAAGAACTGTAAATTATATACAACATGTGCAGTGGGAATCAGCATGATATATGAAAGAGATGAAAATGATGGTAAAAATAGATAAGTTGTATTATAACTTCAATTGTGTAAAAAATATAGTTAAAGTAGAAGGTGAATGCTTGGTATGAATATAAAAGATTTAATTGGCGAAGCAACAGAATACGATAAAAAGCTGGCATTGGAGGAAAAGAAACCAAAAAGTTGGTGTAAAAGTGTAAGTGCATTTGCAAATACATTTGGTGGAGCATTGATTTTTGGTATCTCTAATGAGGGAATGGTTGTCGGACTTGAAAATCCGGAAGGCGATGCAGAAAAGATTAGTGAAGTGATTAAGACAAGACTTGATCCCATGCCGGAATTTAAGCTTAGATTTTATCAAACAGAAGATGGTAAGGTTTTGATCATACTTGATGTATATAAGGGTGATGAAACTCCATATTATTATTCGGGAGATGGTGTACTGGAAGCTTATGTTCGTGTTGGAAATGAGAGTGTAAAGGCAACTGCAACAGAATTAAAACGTCTTGTCCTCAGAGGAAAGAATACTTCCTATGATTCGCAGAATTCTACCTATAAGGCGGAAGATTATGCTTTTTCAAAGCTTAAGGAAAGATATAAGAAGTGGACCGGAAACAGTTTCGACGATAAAGATTTGATTTCTTTTGGACTGGTAAATGAACAGGGGAACTTGACCAATGCAGGAGCGTTACTTGCCGATGAAAGTCCTATTCGTTGTTCAAGGCTGTTTTGTACAAGATGGAATGGGTTGAATAAAAGTGGTGGTGCAGTCGATGCATTAGATGATGCTGAGTATTCAGGCAGTGTTATTTCACTGATTGAAAATGGGGAAGCCTTTATCAAACGTAATTGCAAAATGAAATGGCGTAAAACAGCAAATTCAAGAGAAGAAATGCCGGAGTATGTAGAGCGAAGCTATCATGAAGCACTCGTAAATGCTCTAGCACATCGTGATTATCTGGTAAATGGGAGTGAAGTTCATATTGACATATACGATGACAGAATGGAAATCTATTCTCCGGGAGGAATGCCGGATGGGTCCATGATTCAGGACAGAGATCCGCTTACAGTACCTTCTACCAGAAGAAATCCGGTTCTTGCAGATGTGTTCAACAGGCTTGGATATATGGAGCGTAAAGGTAGTGGATTTGGAAAGATTATTAGTGGATATGAATTTCAAATTAATTATAGTGAGGGTAAAAGACCAACATTTCGTTCAGATAGATATCAGTTTACTGTTGTGATGCCGAATTTGAACTACAATGTCCCTCAAGATGTCCCTCAAGATGTCCCTCAAGATGTCCCTCAAGACAAACTGGATATGCAGATTCTGGACTTGATTAGTAAAGACAATAAAATTAGTACAGAGAAAATGGCAATTGCATTGGGCGTAAGCTCTAAAACAATCAAGCGTCATATAAAAGAAATGGATAATATATGTTATGTTGGGCGTGGGTTCAGTGGACACTGGGAAATTACGGATAAAGAGTAATATGTAAAAAAATGATAGTTGTCCATGAACAGTTAAGAAAATGCATTTACAGCGAGGAGAAAATACAAAATGGAGAAGTTGTATTGGAAAGGTAGAAAAATAAAAAATGCGGTGCTATTTAAAATAAAGGCGTTCTTTCATAAAAGAAGAGATGAACTGGAATCTAAAAAAGATGATTTGTTATTTGAAAAAAACGTAGTGAAAGAAGTTATAAAGGCCTTTATAAAAAATATTTGCATTATTGCACTGATTTTGTTTTTGGAACAAATATTAGTTTCCGAAAAGTGCGATGGTATATTTCCCTATGGCTTACAAAAATGGATACTAAAAACAAATGCGTTAGTTGTAGAGGATAGGAGTCTCCTTACAGATGTTTTGTCTGCAATTGTTGGAGTGGCAGGTGTATTTTTGGGTTTGTATTGTGCTAATATAATGTCAATGTATGCAGAAAAATATGCGAATGCACCGCAATCAATATCACGATTGTTTGAAAATGACATTGTGTCAAATAAATGTATAAAAGCAATTACCAATTATTTGATTTTTTCAGTAGTAGTACTATTTTTGCAGATAATTCAAATAGATATAGGGATAATAATGCTTATAGTGTTAGGAGTAAAGGCTCTTAAGATTATTGTTTCCTTTGCTTTTATGAGTCGTAGAACATATCAATTTTCAGACATGTATTACGTTACGAATGCGGTATATAAAGAAATATACAGAAATTTACTCCATCTTAACAAGGGAAAGATGTTTACACATGATAATAATTTCCAAAATCATTATAAAAAACAGGTAAAAAAATATGTTGGAATTTTAGCCGAAATAAACAATTATAATTTGGAAAAAGAGGAAAAGATAAGTGCTTCAGTAGAAAGTTTTATGAAACATAATGTAGCCTTGATATATACATATTGGCAAGAAAAGAGTAAAATTTCTTACGACTCATATTGGTATGATGATAAGGTGGTATATAAAAAATGGTATAGTGCGTCTGACACAGAAATAGAAATGGCGCTAAAGACGGGCACATTATTAGGATATAATACCGAGAAAAATTATTTGTGGTTAGAAGAAGATATAGAACAGATAAATGATAATGGATTACAATATCTTATAAACCAAAAGTCTTTTGCAGGCTTAATCAGATGGTTAGGAACATTGGAAAATTTGTCTGAAAGTGCTGTAGAATCTGGAAATGTAGTTTATTATGTTGATTATTTGTATAAAATTCAAAAGAAGTTACAAAACACAATAGGCAAAGAGAAGTTCTCATTGGAAGAAGAAATGGCTTTGGCAGAGCACATAGTTGTAAGTTATTTAGGAGTGTTAGTAGGGGGAAGAAAATATATTGAAAAATGGAGTGAAGAGAGCTGCTTTTGTGATGTTAAATTGTTTGAAAGAAAGTCTTGGAAAAATCCAAATAGATTTTACAATTATTTTGATGTAAATAAAATATACGATGGTGTAAAAGCGGAAATCAGGTTGGAAAAGCATAGAATAACTCCAGAATGGTATATTAATCAATTTGTAGCAAAGCATTATTATGATGAACTATTACAAATATACATAAAAGTGAATGATTCAGTAAATAAGTACATTCCTGAACTGGCAAAAGAGTTACTTAACCAAAACCGAGATGCAGGGGCAATGATTGTTTTTGCAAAATATAGCGAAGTAAAATCAAAAGTCAATATGTTTGATGTTTTGATTGCCGACAAATTGGATTGGCTATTGGGGTATCACAAAGAACGATCAATTGTTTGGAATGATAAACCCGAAATTGATGTTGCGAAGAATTTTGATTCGATTTATAAAGCAATGTCATCAGAGTGGTGTAAATGTACTAGTAATTTTGTGCTTAATCATTGGGATATATATGAGAATTATCCGGATATATTGGGTGCATGTGCAACATATCTTTGCGACATATTAATAGAGGCAATAGTTGATAATGAAATCGATACATTTGCATCAAATTATAAAAACTTATTGGGAATATTATTGCTATATCAGGAGTATAGCAGAAAAGAGTTAATTGGAATAAAAGAAACATTTCGACAAAGTGCTGTGGTGGCGGTATATAGCAATCCTATTATTGAATATTGTATGATTTCAGGTTACGCATATTTATGGAGCGAGATATCATGTGATGAACGCTGGAAAGAATTAATACTAGAGGATGCTAAAAGAATTCTTGTTAAGGACGATATGGCGAAAAGATTTTGTGAAATATTAAGTTCTGTTCGGTATAGAATGCCAGCGATTTATAATAGAGATGTGTTGCATACTGGTTGGAAGCAACGAATAGAAAGTGCTTTAAAAAATAGTGGTAATATAATTTGGAAAAGAAATAGGTTTTATGAGGTATATGATGGGAAAAGCAAAATATTGAAAATAGTTTTAAATGATAAAAATTCTCATAATTTATTGCGATGCGAAGCCTATGAAATATATGCCATAGTTATTTTAAATCAGTTTGTAGATGAAGAAAATAGATATCATAGTCGTGATGGATGGGAGGAAAAATATTATGGATGATGAACATATGATAATTAGCTCTCGTCAGACTTCCGATTATTTGCCCTACCCTTTTTTTAAAAGAAAAAGAAGAATAAGCTTATATGGAGACATGCTCTTGCAAGACTTTTGTATGCATTTTTCTATTATACTTCGAAAGAATAATGATTACCGATATTTTTACAAAATAGATGTTCCGGATAATCGTCTACTGAATTTGCTCGAATATGATAATGGTATGTTTTTGGAATATGACTTAGATAAACTTCTGGCAGATAATTTGGCAGATCTGCTACATTATGGTAAGTCTTATGTTGAACTGGTTAGAATATTTGATAAAGATAAGAAGCTTATAGGAATTAAACTTATACGCTTTAGAAATAATATTCAAGTACATATAGGGAAGAAGATATATTATATTTTGAGAAAATGTGATGGGAAGATTGTTACTGGAAAAATAGACACAGAAAATGTAATTTCATTTAAGTTACGAGATATAGGATATTCTAAAAGCTATTTTAAAAAGTTATTTAGAAAACTACATAAATATGATACAGATTTTTTGAAATTATCAATGGATAGTAAATCAGGGTTTGAAATGGATGTTTATGAAAAGAAACGTGATTACGAACTTCTTAAATTAGGGCATAATGTAAGGTGGTTGGGCAGAAAGTTTGATAATTATTATGTTAATGAACCCTACTTGTTGTATATTAAAATAGAGGAGATGAAACTTAAAGAAGCAATGCTTAGTCAGCTTTTATCAAAGTATAATGAGAAACTTGCCAATGTCGGAAAAAAGTATGGCTTTTTAGGTGAAATATGCTTTGATTCAAAAACATCAAAATATTCAGATTTGTACAAGGACCTTATGAAGGGAATGAAAAATTGTGAAGAAGTATCAGGGGAAATCTAATGAGCGTGATATAATGTCTTGTTAGGTAGACGAAGGTGCTTGGCGGCAATGAACGCTTTGGTCTAGAGAAAATGACACATGGGGAAATTGAAATTAAGAAGTACCAATGTCCGAATTGATGTCTGAATAAATGTCCGAATCAACATGAGGGAACTACATGGTATTCAAAGGTTGTTTTAATTCCGTTTACTTAGGTATTAACTGGTAGAGTTATACAAGTTATTTCACCAGAGGGAAAATGTAGAAGATGCTTTCTCTGTGAATGGAGTATTTAACAGAGTGGAAGAAAGCGATTGTAAATGTAATAGTCTCACCAGTCTCAAAATGTTCTTGAGACCGGTGAGACTAACTTAAATAGAATGCATCCTCAACTTGGGGAACAACTAATTAAATTCATTCATAGCATCCACATAATCCTGCAATCCGCTTTCCTTTAATGCTAATTTGGCATACAGAAGAGGTGCTTCCTCTGCCAGCCGGTAAAGATAAACAATATCATTTGGGTCATCAAAGGTAACGGAGAAATTACATTCCTTACAACGGATAATAAGAACAGAGTTCTCACCGATATTGATAATGACGGAGTCTGTGGCAGGCTCATACATACCAAATTGGAAATTAAGATTGTTGTTCATAGCGGTCTCCTTCCCACAGATATTTGGCACCATCCAAGAGGTCAATAATAGCTGTAAGCATATTGGTGTATTCTGTTTGCAATTCCCTGATTTCATCCGAAGCAGGAAGTGTATCAGACGTGGCATCAGTTAAGGTAAATGCCTTCTGCATTTTAAGTAATTGCAGATACAGAGCATTAACAGTCTGTACAAGAGGATATATGGTTTCTTTCTTGCCGACAACGCAGATGCGGTTATAGATGCAGGAACGGACAAAGTAATCTTTTTTCATCATGCCGCTGGCAAGGATGCGGGCTTCGATTTGTTTACGTTCAGCATCACTGATTCTAAAACTTATAGTTGGGTGTTTGTGTTGATTGCTCATAGAAAAGCTCCTTTCATAGTGGGTGTGGCAGCAGGCACAGTTAAGCACCCGTAAGCCACATTTGATTATTCGTTTTTAGTAGTAAAAGTAGATTATATCTGCCATAGAATTCGTAGGTGCAATATCGAATCATTGCAACTAATTTGCTACTAAAGTTTTTGAAAACGATATGAAAAGAGTAACATTTAATGAAAAAGATGCGGTGGAATGCCGCATAAAATCAGCATTTTTGATTTGATGATACTTCCTTTGGGAAGAGTTTGAATAACGGACAGAAATGCCGAAAGCCTGTATTTATGCGGGTTTCCGGCATTTACTTTATCAAATGGCTCTAGTTTGGCTCTATTTGTGGGGAGAGTAATGTATAAGTGATATGTGTTTCAAAGTAATGACTGGAGGCGGCTAAGTGTATATTTTATAAAAAAGATGATCTTATATTTTCCTATAGAGCTAGCAACATATTGTTATAATATCAGAGCATACATGATAAAGTGCGCATACGAGATTATCCGAAGGACAATTCAATTATTGGATTGCAAAGAAACTGACACCAATGAGAGCAAATAACCGGAAAGAATAGATGATATACAAGTTTGGTTCTAATCCCTATGAAAAGTATAAAACATAAGGTGATGTAGGAGCTTTCAGGACATTTTATGCTTGGATAAATTTGATGCAATTTGGACTTCGGTTTTATTACTTCATATAAAAAAGAACTGGTTGAAACAGTCAAAACATTAATTAGAGTACTGGATTATTTCGAGTGCAAGACCAAGATGAGATTCAGAAAAATGGCTTAATGCGGTTTTGAAGAAAATACAGATAAATGGAAGAGGGAAAAAGATGAGTCAATTCTATGTGGGAATTACGGACACTAGTTGGTATTCTCTTTTAAGAGAAGATTATAATAATGGAGAACTTGGTGCAAATGTCAACATCGAAATGCTATAAAATTCCGAAATGAAAATGTAGTTTTTT
>OGZZ01000627.1_pt1 | contig 27612 bp, 20 predicted proteins | sample 1577021 | NCBI WGS metagenome assembly OGZZ01 (sample SAMEA3541526, study PRJEB24748) | human gut metagenome | biome: human gut; feature: human-associated habitat; material: faeces | place: China | collected 2012
TCAAAAGATGCAGAAAAGTCTGACCGGCAGAGACAGAAACCTGCGCAGGTGGACGGCCTCGCTGCTTGCGAAACTGGCAGAGATGACGGATGCAGAATATGAGGCACTGGATTTATATCCGGACGAATAAAGGAGAGGAGGAAAAAGACAGATGATGACAAAAACGGCTTATTATATGCAGATGGCACAGGAAGCTGCGGCACAGATCACTGGCAGCAAAGAACAGTGGACAGCGTTTCTGACCACATCCGCGCGGCTTTATAAGTATCCCTTTGCGGAGCAGCTGATGATCTATAAGCAGAGACCAGAAGCAACGGCCTGTGCAGAGTACGATCTCTGGAATGACCGGATGAATCGCTATGTAAAGCGTGGCTCCAAGGGCATTGCTCTTTTGGATATGCGCGGGGAGCAGCCGAAATTGCGGTATGTATTTGATGTGGCAGATACCGGAGAACGGAAGAATTCCCGCCCGGTACAGCTCTGGAAAATGAACGCGGAGCATGAGCAGCCGATCATTCGGGCACTGGATGCAGCGTTTGATGTTCCTGCCGGTGCCGGGTCTCTGGAGAATCATATCATGGAAGCGGCAGAACGCCTTGCAAGGGATTACTGGGAGGAAAACCGCAGGCAGATTAGTGACATCGTTGCAGATTCCTATCTGGAAGGATATGATGAACTCAACATCGGAGCTTCCTTTAAGAGAGCTGCCGCTGTCAGCATCGCATATTCCGTCTTTACCCGGACGGTGGGCAATGCAGATGACTATTTTGAACACGAGGATTTTCTGGACATCTTTGATTTTAATACGCAGGCTGCTGCCAATGTGCTGGGAACTGCGGTCAGCGAAATGTCCAGCCAGATCTTCCGGGAAATTGAACGCACGATCCGAACCTATGAAAGAGATAAGCAGGCAGAAAGGAGCCAAAACTATGATGGAGCTGAATTACACGAAGAACGGCGATTACCTGATTCCGGACATCCAGTTGTCGGTGCAGGAACAGAAGCCCCTGGGCAAGTACGGGAGAATGCGCAGAGCGTTCCTGCAGGAGAACAACACGCTGCTGTACAATCACCTGATCCTGACCGAGAAACTGTACCCACACCTGTGGGAGATTCAGGAGACCGCGACCGCACGAATGGAGCAGATGATGGCGGAGCTTCTGAAAGCGAATCCGGCACCGGACAAGAAATCGAACCAGATGGCCTGGGTACAGCACATGAACATGTTGAAAGCGCAGGCAGAGGAAGTTATTCTGACGGAACTTATCAACAGTTAAATTTTATGAGCCTGTTTCAGTCCGAAGCAGAGCAGATTCAGAAAATTGATGCGGCGGCAGAAAATGCAGCCAGAGAAGCGGAGAGCGAAAAGCCCTCCGCTTTTGTCATTTCTGAGGATGAAATCGACCGGATGCTACGGACAGGCTCCAATTTTGAAGGCGGGAAAATCCGTATTTATGCGCTGTATCAGCAGCAAGGGGACGCAAAAGAACGAGCTGCATTTCTGAAAGCGGAATACGGTATCGGTGGTCACAGCTATACCTTTATGGATGGCAGTCGCGGTTTTGCGGATTATGACGGAAAAGGTATTCTGCTTCGCAATTACGGCCATGACCGGGAGGCGCGCCTCACATGGTCGGCGGTGGATAAGCGGTTAGACCGGCTTGTGGAAAATGGTCAATATCTTACCGCGCTGGAAATGGAAGAGTATCGAAAGCTGGAGCAGGAATATGGTGCACCGCTTCCTATGCCGACTGCCGCCCATGTGTTTCCGCCAACGCCACCGGAACGCTATGATACCGGAAATGAGCATGTGGACAATATGCTGAATACGGTTGCGGATGTCTATGCCCGGAGCGAGTTGGCAGCACCCCAGCGTTTTACCGTGATGGAGACAGACGATGGCTATGCGGTTTGGGATGATATTCAGGACGGCATTCATGTGGAACCGGATGGTGTCAGCGAAGAGTTTACCAGCGAATGGGAGGCAGAGACTTACCGCCAGCAACTGATTGAAAAAGTTCAGGAACGAGAAGCAAAAGACTGGCTCTATGTTGAACAGAGCAAGCAGAATTTGCAGCAGGACATTCCATTCCCGGATGTGGAATCCGAAGAAGCACCGGAATCGGCTCACGCAGAGACAGATCCTCTGGTGCTGGAAATGCAGGAACACGCCAGAGAACTTGCCAGAGAGTCAGGATATGCACCGGATGAACGATTTGTTGTCACGATGACCGGCGAGAACTTCCCGGATTCTAAGGATGCGTTTACCATCTGGGATTATGTTAAAGAAGAGTATTACGGATATTCGGACGGAAAAGTGCAGACATTTGCCGATTATGTGAGTGCGTCAGAGGCGTTGCAGGAGATTCGCGGCAGGAATATGGAGGCTGAAAAAGAGCCTGCAACTGTGCAGCCAGAACCGGCAGCTCCGGTGCAGCCAGATTATCGTGTCGGCGATACGCTGTATCTGGACGGAAAGGCATTTACGATTGAAAAAGTCGGGCTTTTTGATGTGGAGCTTCGGGACCCGGATTCCGTGTATCCGATCTTCCGCTCGGAAAGCAAGGAGAATCTGGCAAGACTTTTGGAGCATGAGGAAAATGTTCACCTGCATAACCTGGTGGTTGATCTGAATCCAGGCAGAGAAAAGCAAAGTGAGGAACAAAAATCGGTAATTCCAGAGACAGAGCCGGAGAACACTCATGCAGAAAACTATCGTATCAACAGCTTTCATCTTGGCGAAGGCAGTCCCAAACAGAAATTCCGTGCCAACATGGATGCTATCTACACGCTGAAAACCTTAGAAAACCAGCACAGGGATGCGACACCGGAAGAACAGGAAACACTGGCCAATTATGTCGGCTGGGGCGGGCTGGCAGATGCCTTTGACGCAGAGAAAGCTGCCTGGACAGGCGAATATAAGGAACTGAAAGCAGCTCTTACGGAAGAAGAATATGCCGCAGCCAGGGCTTCGACTCTGAATGCACACTACACCAGTCCTACCGTGATCCGTGCAATCTATGAAGCGTTGGACGGTATGGGATTTGAGAAAGGCAATATTCTGGAACCGTCGATGGGTGTCGGCAACTTCTTCGGTATGCTGCCGGATTCCATGCTGGAAAGCAGACTGTATGGTGTGGAACTGGATTCCATCACAGGGCGTATTGCGCAGAAGCTGTATCCGCAGGCAGAAATCAAGGTGGCAGGTTTTGAAACCACCGACCGCCGCGATTTCTATGATCTGGCTGTGGGCAATGTGCCATTTGGCAACTACCGTGTCAGCGATAAACCCTATGATAAGCTCGGTTTTTCTATCCACAACTATTTCTTTGCCAAGGCATTGGATCAGGTTCGTCCCGGTGGCATCGTGGCCTTTGTTACCAGCCGCTATACGATGGATTCCAAGAATCCAGATGCACGAAAGTATCTGGCGCAGCGGGCAGAACTGCTGGGAGCCATCCGACTTCCCAATAACGCATTCCGTGCCAATGCCGGTACAGATGTAGTGTCGGATATCATTTTCCTGCAAAAGAGAGACCATCCCATTGATATCGAACCGGATTGGGTGCATCTGGGGCTGATATCGGAGGGTATTACCCTTAACAGTTACTTTGTTGACCACCCGGAAATGGTGCTGGGTGAGATTACAACGGAGAGTACCCAGTACGGCAAGGAAGAATGTACGGTCATTCCGATTCCAGGTGCGGATCTGGGAGACCAGCTGCATGAGGCTGTGCAGCACATCGGCGGGCACTATGAAGCGCAGGAGCTGGCACCGGAGGAAGAACTGTCCTTGCAGGGCGAAACCATTCCGGCAGACCCCAATGTAAAGAATTTCTCCTATGCAGTGGTGGATGGGGATGTCTACTTCCGTGAGAACAGCATCATGCGAAAGGCTGACCTTTCTGCGACAGCCACCGGCAGAATTAAGGGCATGGTGGAGCTTCGCACCATTGTGCAGGAACTGATTGACTACCAGCTGAACGATTACCCGGAGGACGCGATTGCCCAGAAACAGCGGGAACTGAATGTAGCCTATGACCGATTCGCCGATCAATACGGGCTTATCAACTCCCGTGCAAATGCGCAGGCTTTTTCGGAAGATTCGTCTTATTATCTGCTTTGCTCTCTGGAAAATGTGGACGAAAACGGAAGGCTGGAATCCAAGGCGGATATGTTCACCAAACGGACGATTCGACCGGAACGGGCTGTTACCAGCGTAGATACTCCGGCGGAAGCTCTGGCAATCTCCATCGGAGAGCGCGGCAGAGTGGATTTAGCCTATATGTCGGAGCTTTTAGGCACACCGGGAGAATATGAAAAAATCCAGCAGGAACTGCATGGTGTCATTTTCAAAGACCCGATGACGCAGGGCGGTGAGGAAACTGGCTGGGTAACAGCTGACGAATATCTGTCAGGCAATGTCCGGGAAAAGCTCCGCGTGGCAGAACTGGCTGTGGCTTCTGACCCTGCATTTGCGGTGAACACGGAATATTTGAAGAAAGCACAGCCGAAAGACCTGGATGCGTCGGAGATTGATGTGCGCCTTGGTGCCACATGGGTCCATCGGGATTATATCCAGCAGTTCATGGAAGAAACCTTTGAACCGCCGTTTTATCTGCGCCGGAACATTGAAGTGAAATTCTCTCCCATGACGGCAGAGTGGCAGATCACCGGTAAGAGTACACCGAGCCGGAATGATGTCCATGCCTATATGACCTACGGTACCAGCCGTGCCAACGCCTACCGGATTCTGGAGGATACTCTGAATCTGCGGGATATCCGTATCTACGATACGGTGGAGGATGCAGACGGCAAGCAGAAGCGGGTTCTGAACAAAAAGGAGACCACCCTCGCCCAGCAGAAACAGCAGGCCATTAAGGATGCGTTCCAGAACTGGGTGTGGAAAGACCCTTATCGTCGTGCGGAACTGGTGGAAAAGTATAACGAACTGTTCAACAGTACTCGTCCCCGTGAGTACGATGGCTCCCATATCCGCTTTGGCGGCATGAATCCGGAAATCCGGCTGCGGGAACATCAGCAGAATGCCATTGCTCATGTGCTGTACGGAGGCAATACGCTGCTGGCCCACGAAGTTGGTGCCGGCAAGACCTTCGAGATGGCAGCTTCTGCTATGGAGGCAAAACGGCTGGGACTGTGCCAGAAATCCATGTTTGTCGTTCCGAATCATTTGACTCTTCAGTGGGCAAACGAGTTCCTGCGCCTGTATCCGAGTGCTAAACTGCTGGTGGCAAGCAAAAAGGACTTTGAGACTGCCCGCAGAAAGAAGTTCTGCGCACGAATTGCCACGGGCGATTACGATGCGGTCATCATCGGGCATTCCCAGTTTGAGAAAATCCCAGTGTCCGCAGAACGGCAAGAACGGATTTTGACTGCCCAGATTGATGAAATAGAAAATGCCATTGCTGAGATGAAATCCCAGAATGGCGAACGTTTCTCCATCAAACAGATGGAAAAGACCCGGAAAGGATTGGAGGCGAGATTGGAGAAACTCCGGGCAACCGACCGAAAGGACGATGTGATTACTTTTGAGCAGCTGGGCGTAGACCGGCTGTTCGTGGACGAGGCGCACGCGTTTAAGAACCTGTTCCTCTACACAAAAATGCGCAATGTCGCAGGTTTGTCCACATCGGAAGCGCAGAAATCTTCGGATATGTTTATGAAGTGCCAGTATATGGACGAGCTGACAGGCGGGCGCGGCATCATTTTTGCGACCGGCACTCCGGTCAGCAATAGTATGACAGAGCTTTACACGATGATGCGATATCTCCAGTACGGCACTTTGCAGCAGAAAGGACTGACCCATTTCGACAGCTGGGCTTCTACCTTTGGTGAGACCACCACGGCCATTGAGCTGGCGCCGGAAGGAACCGGATACCGGGCAAGAACAAGATTTGCAAAGTTCTTCAACCTGCCGGAGCTGATGAATATGTTCAAGGAAGTGGCAGATATCAAGACTTCCGATCAGCTGCATCTGCCGGTGCCGGAGGCAAAGTTTGAAACCGTGGTGGTGCAGCCTTCAGAGCATCAGCAGGCGATGGTGGCGGAGCTTTCGGAACGGGCGGCGGCTGTGCATTCCGGTGTGGTAGACCCATCGGTCGATAATATGCTGAAAATCACATCGGATGGCAGAAAGCTGGGGCTGGATCAGCGGCTGATGAATCCGCTCCTGCCGGATGACCCCAACAGCAAGCTCAATGCCTGTGTGCGGAATGTGCTTCGGATTTATGAGGAAGGACAGTCGGATAAGCTGACCCAGTTACTGTTCTGCGACCTCAGCACGCCGAAGAACGATGGAACCTTCAATGTCTATGAGGATATCCGCGCCAAACTCATCCAGTCTGGCGTACCGGAAGAAGAAATCGCATTTATCCATGATGCTGATACCGAGGCAAAAAAGAAGGATTTGTTTGCCAAAGTCCGTACCGGGCAGGTGCGGGTGTTGTTAGGTTCGACACAAAAGATGGGCGCAGGCACGAATGTGCAGGACAGGCTGGTGGCCGTGCATCATTTGGATGTAGGCTGGCGGCCTGCGGACATGACCCAGCGAAATGGTCGTATCATCCGTCAGGGCAACCGCAACAAAGAAGTGCAGGTTTATCAGTATGTGACGGAAGGAACCTTTGATGCCTACCTCTATCAGACACTGGAGAATAAGCAGAAGTTTATCAGCCAGATCATGACCAGCAAATCTCCGGTGCGTTCCTGTGATGATGTGGATGAACAGGCACTTTCCTATGCGGAGATCAAGGCACTTTGTGCAGGAGACCCGCAGATCAAGGAAAAAATGGACTTGGATGTAGATGTTGCAAGGCTAAAGGTGCTGAAGGCAGACCATCAGAGCCAGCAGTACCGATTGGAAGATAAACTGATGAAATATTTTCCTGCGGAGATTGAAAAAACGCAGGGCTTCATCAAGGGCTTTCAGTCGGATATCCGGACGGTAGCGGCACATCCGCTGCCGGAAGAGGGGTTCTGCGGCATGGAAGTGAATGGCACGCGTTTTACTGAAAAAGTCGAGGCCGGTGAAGCAATCCTCGCGGTCTGTAAAGCCAATCAGAGTTTGGAGCCGGTGCCGCTTGGCAGCTATCGTGGTTTCAAGATGGAGCTGACATTTGACAGCTTTCAGAAAGAGTATCAGGTGCTGCTGAAAGGCGAGATGACCCACCGGGTACCCATCGGCACCAGTGCTGCGGGCAATATCCAGCGTCTGGACAATGCTCTTGCCGGAATTCCTGCAAGGTTGGAAAAGGCGGAACAGCAGTTGGACAATCTTAGAAGCCAGCAGGAAGCTGCGCAGGCAGAGCTTGGAAAGCCGTTCCCCCAGGAAGCAGAACTGGCAGAGAAGAGTGCAAGACTGGCAGAACTGGACGCACTGCTGAATATGGATGACCGTGGAAGTGATGCTCCTGATCGTGAAAAAACAACGGAAAAGCCGTCTGTCTTGGCAGAGTTGCGTGACCGTGCAGGGCGCATTCCGCCGATGACACATCGAGATGATGAGGAGGTGGCATTATGAGTGTTCGGGAACACTGGATCAATGTCCGGGTAAACCCGGAAGAGCTGGCGAGGATTCGTGAAAAGCAGAAAGAATTAGGCATCCGCAATACCGGTGCCTATATGAGAAAAATGGCGATGGACGGGTACTGCGTGAATCTTGATTTGTCGGATGTGTCACAGGTATCCACTCTTCTTCGCCGATGCAGCAACAACCTGAACCAGTACGCAAAACGCGCCAATGAATCTGGAAGCATCTATGCGGAGGATATCCGGGATTTGCAGAGACGGCTGGATGAACTCTGGGAGATGCAGAAGCTGATCCTGAAGAGGCTTTCTGGTATTCGCTGACGGCGCAAATGTGCGGGATTTCTACAGCACATGGCACAGATGAAACTGTCTGTGCCGTTACATATTTTTTGGTCTACCTGTTGACATCGTGGTGTTTGGCAAGCAGGTACGATAAAATGAAGATGAAAAGAAATACGAAGGGGTGAAATCCATGAAGATCGTATGTTTTTTGTTGAAGCTGGTGCTGAAAATCCTGTTGCTGCCGGTTGCGTTTCTGCTGCGATTTCTATGCTTTATCGGGAATCTGCTGATGCAGCTATCCCTGTGGGTGCTTTCGCCGGTTATGCTGTTCGTTCTTGGCTGCGGCATCTATTCGGTGGTTCGGGCGAACTGGACGGATGTGTTCCTGCTGACCCTGATTGAGATGGGGTTGTTCGCAGCTGCGGTTGGTGCGGGCGGCATCATGGAACTGATGGAGCGGCTATGTGAGCGTGTAGAGGATGTTTTGACAATTTGAGTTCAGGAGGGATTTGATGGATATTCAGTTTATGAAAGATTATTATGATTTACGATACGAGGAAACAGATGGAGAAAATCATTTTGTGGATGAGACTGCTTATCAGGAAAAACAGTCTGAGCAATCGAAGATGGAAGACCAGCTGATGGAAATGGTGGGTGGCAGCGAATCTAACGTGTGGAAGCTGTACGAAAGCATCATGTGTGTCTATTTCGATATGGAAGAAATCATCAAGCAGGCCGTTTATTTGCAGGGAGCTTATGACCGGGAGCGGATGTTAAAATGAGAATAGTAGATTGGTGAGAGCTGCCTTCGGGTAGCTCTTTTTAGATGGAGGAATAAGGAATGGCGGCTACAAGACTAATTGCGCTGCATATCAATAAAGGAAAGACGGTAGCGCAGTGTCTGGCTGACCGTACTGATTATTCTGAGAATGCAGCAAAGACGGAAGATGGAAAATATATCAGCGCGTATGCCTGTGACGCAAAGACCTGTGATGAAGAATTTCTGCTTTCTAAACGGCAGTATGAGCATATCACCGGTAGAACCCAGGCGCATGATGTGATTGCATATCAGATTCGACAATCCTTTAAGCCCGGAGAAATCACTCCAGAGGAGGCGAACAAGGTCGGGTATGAGACAGCCATGCGATTCACCAAGGGAAAACACGCATTTATCGTGGCTACCCATGTTGATCGTGCGCACATTCATAACCACATTATTTTTAATTCGACTACATTAGACTCCACCAGAAAATTCCGAGATTTTCGCTTGTCAGGACTTGCACTGGCAAGGCTCAGTGATATCGTCTGCCTGGAACACCGGTTGTCGGTCATTGTCCGGAAGCCCTATGGAGAGCGGCAGAAGAGAACGGAATACCCGGAGAAAAAATCGCAGCGAGATGAAATCTGCGATGCCATTGATGTAGCATTGGCAAGAAAACCAAAAGACTTCCGGGAACTGATTGGAATTTTGCAGGAAGCAGGATACGAGTATAAAGATGGAAAACAGCCTGCACTGCGGGGAAAAGGCCACGCCAGATTTGCTCGTTTCCGCTCTCTTGGTAAAGGATATTCGGTTGAAGAACTCTGCGAAGTGATTGCTGGAAATGCGGTTCATAAAAGCAAATTTGTAGAGAAAAACCGCACAAGCGCACGGTCGTCACAGGTGCATCAGGAGGCGGAGCTGTCGTTCCTTATAGATGTCCGTGCCAAAATGCAGGAGGGCAAAGGCGCGGGATATGCGCGTTGGGCGAAAGTCTTTAATCTGAAGCAGATGGCAAAAGCTATGATGTTCATGGAAGAGCATGGAATCAAGAGTTATGCAGAGCTGAAGGGAAAGGCAGATGGAATTTCTGAAAAATGTGATGCGCTGCTGGAATCTGTAAAGGAAGATGAGGCACGGATGCCAGAAGTGTCGGTGCTGCGGAAGCATCTAATCAATTATGCCAAGACAAAAGATATTTTTGCCGCGTATAAAGCATCCGGCTACAATCCGGAGTTCTATGAAGCCCATCGGGATATGCTGGCCTTGCGCAGCGCAGCGAAAAAGGCGTTTGATGCCTATAAGAAAGAGAATGGTTCTGACAAAAAGCTCCCGCGCATCAGCGAGCTGAACGAAGAGTATGCGATGCTTCTGGAACGAAAGAAAAGCTCCTATGCAGAGTACCGCAAGACCAAATCGGAAATGCAGGATTGGCTTGTGGCGCAGAAGATTGTGCAGGAAATCCTGAAAGAGGATGAGCAGAAAAAAGAGCAGCTGCATGAGCAGGAAGTGCGGCAGGAAGAAGAAAATAGACAGAGTAGTCGATGATGGAAAGTCCGGTGCAGTGTGGGTGTAATGCTCGTTCTGCACCGGGCTTTTTTCTTTGGCAGGAACTGCCGTTGAAGCATCCGGAACGGATGCGCAGCCCGATGCCGCAGGCAGCGTTCTATGGGGATTGGGGAGTTTCCCCAACAAGCAGAAAATCGCTTTCGTGTCACGAAAGCCCTGCTTGCAGAAGAGTGGGTTCTAAAAAAATCGTTCAAAATTTGAAAGAACTTTCGATTGATTTTGTTCGTTTCTTGGAGTAGAATATAAATGAGAAATTTTAACTTGCTGCGAGTGACTTTAGACATCGAAAAAGAGGTTCCGTATGGATTTCATGACGATTAAGCAGGCTTCTGAAAAATGGGGCATCTGCACAAGGAGAGTACAGACATTATGCACGGAAGGGCGAATTGATGGTGCCGAGCGTTTAGGCCATCAGTGGGTCATTCCTATTAACGCCGAAAAGCCGAAGGATGCCAGAATCAAAAGCGGCAAATACATTAAAACAAAATCCGGAAATGGAGAGAACGAAGATGGAAAGAAAACCGTATAGTGCCGGAGCAGTGAAATTTTCGTTCTGGTTCATGGAATTTCGGAAAACCGTGCAGCTTTTGAGCGAGGGTAAGAGCTTTGCAGATATTAAAAAGTTGAATGAAGAGACAAACATCTATGGTGCACCGACAAAACTACGAGCGCAGCAGATTTATTCTACCGTAACAGCCCGTATCAAGACATTAGATGAAAGCTTTTATCCAATCTTTTTGAGCAGTGATCTTGCTACACAAAAACTATTTGTGCTGACTGCGGCTCTTTTGCATGACACGCTGTTCTTTGATTTTGTGTATGAAGTAGTGCGGGAAAAAATGATTCTTGGTTCCGATGAGCTGACGGATGCAGATATCCGGATATTTTTCAAAAATAAGCAGGAACAGAGTGAGAAAGTGGCTTCTCTTCAAGACTATACGCTGCGCCGCCTCGGTTCCTGCTATAAAACGCAGCTTTATGAAGCGGGGCTTTTAGAAAGCAACCGGGCAAACAGCACAAGAAAAATACTGAAGCCAATTCTTGATATTGCATTTGAGCATTGGCTTTATGACCATGATCTTGGCATCATGGTAAAAACACTGACGGGGGTAAGATGAAATGGATTTAAGCCAAAGACTGGACGAGATGGAGCTTGCAATCCATAAGCCATCTTTCCGAAAAGGAACAGGCCGCGCAAATGAGGTCAACTATTGGGTGTTTGATTATCCACCGGAAAAGGAACTGGAAGTTCGGGAGCGTGTAGAGTATCTGAAAAATAAGAATGACCGGGGCGATGATGATTTTGAGCTTGTGGTCTTTGACCTGTATGATATCATCATTGACTTTTTGGAAAAGAAAAACTTTATGGAAAAGTGCTATGACTTTGAAAAAAAGCGAGGAATCGAGCGTATCGTCAAGGCAGTGACCAACTCCATGAAGGTGAATGACGATGACAGCCTGATCGTGCAATATATCAAAGAACATACGCCGGAGAATGCAGTCGTTTTCTTAACCGGTATCGGCAAGTGCTATCCGATTTTGCGCTCCCACAAGGTGCTTAACAACTTACATCAGGCATTTGTGCGCTGCCCGGTCGTGATGTTCTTTCCGGGAACCTATAATGAGCAGGAGCTGATCCTGTTCAATGAGATTAAAGACGATAACTATTACCGGGCATTCCGACTGGTAAAGTAATGGATGGAGGAAACTGTTATGCAGATCAAGGACATGTTCCGAAAGAAAATTGACCGTGAGATACAGGGCGTTATCATTGTCGGTCAGGGTGAAGAAACAAATGTAGCGCAGGAGCTGGAAGAGTACGTTGTGACCCGTGAGCTTCAGCGTCATTTTGCGGATTTCTTTGCAGCATATAAAAAAGGTATTCAGGGAACCACACCGAAAATGGGTGTCTGGATTTCCGGCTTCTTTGGAAGTGGTAAATCTCATTTCCTGAAAATCCTGTCCTATCTGCTTCAGAATAAACAGGTCGGAGACAAACATGCCATCGACTACTTTATCGAGGATCAGAAGATTACCAATCAGATGGTGCTGGCAGATATGCAGCTGGCAGCAAACACCCCATCGGATGTAATTCTTTTCAATATTGATTCCAAAAGCGATTCGAATGGCAAAGAAAATAAAGATGCCATTGTGAACGTATTCCTGAAGGTTTTCAATGAGATGCAGGGCTTCTGCGGTTCCATGCCGCACCTTGCTGACCTGGAGCGCAGGCTTTCCGAGGAAGGACGTTTTGAAGAGTTTAAGGAAAAGTTTGAAGAAGAGTATGGTGATCCGTGGGAAAGCTCTCGTCAGGACTTCGATTTCATTCAGGATTCCGTTGTCGATGTTCTTTCTGACATGGATTTCATGAGCGAATCAGCTGCCCGTAACTGGTGCGAGAAAGCAACCGAGAGCTACCAGATCAGCATTGAGGATTTCGCCAAGCGTGTAAAGTCCTATATTGATAAAAAAGGGAACAACCATCATGTTGTCTTCCTTGTGGATGAGATCGGCCAGTACATTGGTGATGATTCTAAGCTGATGCTGAACCTTCAGACAGTGACGGAAGAACTGGGCAAGGAATGCATGGGCAAGGCTTGGGTAATCGTAACGAGCCAGCAGGATATCGACTCCATTACCAAGGTGAAGGGTAACGACTTCTCCAAGATTCAGGGACGTTTCGATACACGTCTTTCTTTGTCCTCTGCCAATGTGGACGCTGTTATCAAAAAGCGTATTCTGGATAAGACAGAGACCGCAGCACAGAGCCTGCGTCTGCTTTATGACCAGAAAGCAACCATCATCAAAAATCTGATTGTCTTCAACGACGGCGTGGAGAAAAAACTGTACGCCAACGCAGAAGACTTTGCAGAGGTTTATCCTTTTGTTCCGTACCAGTTTAATTTGCTTGCCAGCGTGCTGACCAGCATCCGTACCCACGGTGCATCCGGCAAGCACCTGTCCGAAGGTGAACGTTCCATGCTGGCTTTGTTCAAAGAGTCTGCCATGCAGCTGATGGACGATGAGATGGGGGCAATCGTGCCGTTCTATCGGTTCTATGATGCATTGGAGAACTTTCTCGACCACAGCCACAGCAGCGTGATCATCCGCGCTTATGATAACAGCTACATCAACCCGGAAAAGAAGGAAAAAGATGTCTTTGCGATCAATGTGTTGAAGACCCTTTTCCTGATTAAATATGTTCTGGAGATTGAAGCCAATGTGGACAACATCGTTAGCCTGATGATTACCAGCATTGACGATGATCGTATTTCTTTGAAGGCACAGGTGGAGGATGCACTGAAAGTGCTGATGCGTCAGATGCTGATCCAGAAGAATGGCTCCATCTATGTATTCCTGACCGATGAGGAACAGGAAATCAACAACGAAATCGAAAAAGAAAATGTGGAGATGCCGGAGGTCATCACGAAGATTGCGGAGATGATCTATGAGGACATTTTCTCCAGCAAGAAGTATCAGTATCCCAGCTTTGGTGGAAGGTATGCGTTCTCCTTCAATCAGGCAGTGGATGACCGCCCCTATAAGGCAAACCAGAATTACGATATCGGCCTCCGTGTGCTGACCCCGTGGTATGAGGGTGGCACCGATGATGGTACGCTGCGCCTGCTCTCCGGCCAGGGCAAGGAAGTCCTTGTGGTTCTGCCGAACGATGATGCGTTCCTGACGGAAATGCGGGCATACTTGAAAATTGAGCGGTTCCTGCGCAAGAATACTTCTGTGCAGCTTGCCAAGTATGAGACCATTAAGGAAGCAAAGCGCGTGGAGATGCGGGAACGCAACGGTAACGCCAAGCTTTACCTGACGGAAGCTTTGAAAGAGGCTACCATCTATGTCAATGGCGATGTGCTGCACACTTCCGGCAAGGAAGTGACCAGCCGCATCAACGAGGCAATCGGAAGATTGGTGCAGACGGTTTACCACAAGCTGTCCTACATCGACGCAGCGATGGACGAAGCAGACATCCGGAAGATGTTCAAGACCAGCAATCAGCTGTCACTGGCACTGGGAGATACCGGAGAGTCCAATGTTCACGCACTGGATGATGTGCTGCAATTCGTGGCGGGCAATTCCCGGATGAACATGAAAACTTCTATGAAAACCATCAAGGATCGCTTTATGAAAGCACCCTATGGCTTTGTGGAAGATGACATCCATTGGCTGGTGGCACGTCTCTTTAAGCGTGGAGATCTGTCCTTTACGGTCAACGGTGAGAGTGTCAATCTGAACAACCGTTCCGAAGAAGAAATCATCGGCTATATCACGAAGAAGCAGTTCGTGGATAAGCTGCTGACGGAAGTGCGCGTCCGGGTGCCGGAAAACCAGAAAAAGGCCGTTCGCACCGTGATGAAAGAGCTGTTCAAGGTGGCACCGCCTGCCGATGACGAAGATACCATTATGAAGAACTTCCAGCACTATTGTGAGAATCGGATCACTGAGATTGAGCGGCTGGAACCGAAATATGAGAATTACGCCTATCCCGGAAAAGAAATTCTGGAAAAGGGCAAGAAGCGGCTTTCCGCACTGGTGCAGATTCAGGCACCGCTGGAATTCTTTAAGACCGTATTCGATGCACAGGATGATCTGATGGATTTTGGTGAGGACTATGAGCCAGTCCGTGATTTCTTTGGCAGTGAGCAGCTGACCATCTTCACCCGTGCGCTGGATATGCTGAATATCTACGAGGACAGCAAGACCTACATCGTGGATGCAGAGCTGGAAGACGTGGTGGCCAAGATGCGCACCATCGTCCGGATGGCGAAGCCCTACAAGGAAATCCCGAAGCTGCCGGAGCTGCGAGAGAAGTTTATGAACTGCTATATGCGCATTCTGGAAGAGCAGGCAGAGCCGGTCAAGGATTCCATCAATCAGGATCGGAACCGTGTCTTTGAAGTACTGAACACCAAGCCCTATAAGGATGCAAAGTTTAACCGTTATCTGGAACTGTTTAAGGAGATCATGGACGGTGCGGAGCACTGCAACAATGTCTCCACTCTGCGCAGCTATGCAGATAAGGCGGAGGCATTGAAGCTGCGCCTGCTCAACGAGATGAACGCAGAAGATATCCGTCTTGTGCAGGAGGCAGCGGCAAAGGCCGAGGCAGAGCGTAAGCGTCAGGAAGAAGAGGCGGAAAAGCGCGGCGAGACCGTGAAACCGGCAGAAAAGGTGGCAGAACCGCAGCCGGTATATAAGGTGCGCACCACGAAGAATGTTTCCATCAAGACGGTTGCCAAGACTGCATCGTGGCGGCTGGAGAGCAAGGATGATGTTGATAAATACCTTGCTGCATTGCGCGAAAACCTGCTGAAAGAGATGGACGAAGATACAATCGTCAACATTGAACTATAAATGACAGGAGGATTGGCTCCATGAACAAGACAGCCATAAAGAATTTTGCGATCTGGGCGCGGAATAAGCTGATTGCAGATGTCAGCTATGATGCCCGCCTGATCGGTATTACGGAGGACGGCATTGCCAAGCCGCTGCCGCAGAGCTTCGGCGGCACTCAGTTCTTCGATATCGGCACCGCAGAACCGTATTCGATTTCCGGTGAGGCCGTGCGCCAGCGTGACAAGCTGATAGAGGTCATCCAGCAGAAGGAAAAGGATACCGACTACAAAACCGCATATCAGTATGTGATCGAGGAGGTTGCCTATACATGGTTTAACCGCCTGATCGCCATCCGTTTCATGGAGGTCAATGACTATCTGCCTTCCCATATCAGGGTGCTTTCTTCCGAGAGCGGAAAGCTGGAGCCGGATCTGGTCACAACGCCGTTTGACGCAGAGCTGCCCTTTACTGCGGAGGAAGAGGCTCAGATTTTCCAGCTGAAGCAGGACAACAAGCTGGACGAAGTGTTTCGCATCCTGTTCCTGAAACAGTGCAATGCCCTGAACGAGATTCTGCCTGCTCTGTTTGAAAAGACAAAAAACTACACTGAGCTGCTGCTTAGCTTGTCCGTTATTGACCAGGATGGCGTGGTCTATCATTTGATTCACGATATCCCGGAGGACGACTTCAACATCGAGCGCGGTGGTCAGGTGGAGATCATCGGCTGGCTGTACCAGTATTACAATACCGAACCGAAAGCCGCTGCATTTGCCAAGAACGGAAAGATTACCAAAGAGGAAATCCCTGCCGTAACCCAGCTGTTCACCCCGGACTGGATCGTCCGCTACATGGTGGAGAACAGCCTTGGCCGTTTGTGGGTGGAAGGACACCCGGAATGCGACCTGAAAGAAAACTGGAAATACTATCTGGAAGAAGCACAGCAGGAGCCGGAAGTGCAGGCAAAACTTTCGGAAATTCGTAAAGAGTATGCTGCCCTGAACCCAGAAGATATCAAGCTCATTGACCCCTGCATGGGTTCCGGTCATATCCTGGTATATGCTTTTGATGTGCTGATGCAGATTTACGAGAGTGCCGGTTACAGCCAGCGCGATGCGGCAAAGAGCATTCTGGAACACAACATCTACGGTCTGGACATTGATGACCGTGCCTATCAGCTGGCGTATTTTGCCGTGATGATGAAAGCACGGCAGTACAACCGCCGTATTTTGAACGGTGAAAACAGCTGCCATGTCTATGCCATTCAGGAGAGCAACAGCATCAACCGTGCTCACCTGAAATATTTCGGCGCAGGAATGGACGATATTGAGAAGAACGCCGCCAAGATGCAGCTGGAAGGCCTGCTGGACACCCTGACCGATGCTAAGGAGTACGGCTCTATCCTGAATGTGGAGAGCTACAACTGGGATTTACTGCGTAGGTTTGTGGCAGCGGAGGATACTGCTGGGCAGATTAGCATGGACAGCGTGGGTGTGGAAGATACCGCCGAGGAACTGCAAAAGCTCATCGACCTTGGCGAGACTATGGCACGGAAGTATTGGGTCACGGTTACGAATCCGCCGTATATGGGCGAACTTAACAAGACGCTACAAGATTTTGCGAAAAAGGTTTATCCCAATAGCAAACATGACCTATGCTCAATTTTTATTGAAAAGTGTCTGGAGATGGTAAAAAACAATGCATATGTGGCGATGATTACGCAAAATGCGTTTATGTTTTTATCTCGTTATGAAAAGCTAAGAAAAAGTCTTTTGCAATACCAGTTTGTAAATCTGGCACATTTGGGGGCAAGGGCATTTGACTCTATTGGTGGAGAAGTAGTTCAAACTTCGACCTTTTGTATTAGGAAGGCATCCGGAACTCAGTATATTGGATCATACGAACGTCTGGTGGAATATCAATCTGAAACGGAAAAGAAGAATGCTTTTTTGAAAAAGAAAAAAATATATCATTGTAAAAATGATGTATTTGATGTGATCCCCAAAGCACCAATGACATATTGGGTGAGCAAAAATGTTCTCAAGATGTTCGAGTTAAAGCGATTGGATGAGTATGCTGACCCAAGAGTTGGAATGTTTACAACAGACAATGATAAATATTTGCGAGAATGGTGGGAACCCGATAAGACCGATATAGGATTTGATTATAAAGAAAAAAGTGTGGCATATGCCTCTGATATAAAGTGGTTTCCCTACAATAAGGGAGGCGGATTCAGAAGGTGGTACGGAAATATTGACCTTGTTGTGTTTTGGCAACATGGTGGTGAAGAAATAAAAAAAGTTGTCCTGAAAAAATATCCATACTTAAAAGGAAATTATGATTTTGTATTAAAAACAGATAATCCTTATTATCATCCTGGAATCACCTGGTCTGGACTGACTTCTGGTTCAAATTCTTTCCGTTTGTGCGGGAATGGATTTTTATTTGACACCAATAAGGGAGCCATGATTTTTGAAAAAACATTAGATTTAGAATATTTACTGGGATTCCTTAATACAAAAGTAGCACAAACCGCAATCAATTTGCTTAACTCGACGATTTCGTTGCAAATTGGAGATGTGGCAGCAATACCGGTTGATATCAACAACGACAGGGTTGATATTATTAAACAATTGTCACATGAATGCGTTGCAATGTGTAAAGATGACTGGGATGCATTTGAAATAAGCTGGGACTTTAAGGTGCACCCCCTTGTGTACTTGAGCAAAGGCCTGTGGGATGCCACGGCTACTGCCGCTACTATGGACTACTACTACGGCTACCTGCCGGAAGCAAGCTGCCCGCTGGAAATTTGCTATTTGCTGTGGAAAGGCCAATGTAAGGAGCGTTTTGAAAAGCTGAAAGCTAATGAGGAAGAGCTGAACCGCATTTTCATCGACATTTACGGTTTGCAGGACGAGTTGACCCCGGAAGTGGAAGATAAGGATGTGACGGTACGCAAAGCTGACTTGCAGCGGGATATCAAAAGCCTGCTCAGCTATGCTGTGGGCTGTATGTTTGGCCGTTACTCTCTGGATGTGGAAGGATTGGCCTATGCAGGTGGCGAATGGGATAGCAGCAAATACCAAAGCTATATTCCGGATGCCGATAACGTTATCCCTATCACCGATGAAGAATATCTGGACGATGACATCGTATCGCGCCTGTGCGCATGGCTGAAAGCGGTTTACGGTGCTGATACGCTGGAAGCAAACCTGGATTACATCGCAAAAGCTCTTGGCAATAAGGGCAGCACCAGCCGGGAGATCATCCGCAACTACTTCTTGAACGATTTCTTCAAGGATCACTGCCAGACTTACTCTGTTACCGGTTCCGGTAAGCGTCCGATCTACTGGCTGTTTGACAGTGGCAAGCAGAACGGCTTTAAGGCACTGGTTTACCTGCACCGCTACACGCCGGATACCATCGGAAACCTGCGTATCGACTACCTGCACAAGATGCAGCGTGTATATGAATCCGAGATTAACCGAATGCAGGATATGATGGATCACAGCGAGAATGCCCGTGAAGTGGCAGCAGCCTCCAAGCGCAAGGATAAACTTGCCAAGCAGCTGAAGGAATGCCGGGAATATGATGAGAAGATCAGCCATCTGGCACTTTCCCGTATTGAGCTTGACCTCGATGACGGCGTAAAGGTCAACTACCGTAAGCTCCAGACAGCGCAGGACGGCAAGTTCTATGAGGTGCTGGCAGACAGCAAGAACATCATGGTGAAAGAAAAGAAATAAGAGGAACAGGAGGCGTTTGCAATGATTTTGTACCACGGAAGCAATGTTATCGTAGAACAGCCGAAACTTATCCGGCAAAATCGCTATCTGGACTTCGGTTTTGGATTTTACACCACCACTAACCGCGATCAGGCAGTGAACTTTGCTCAAAAGGTCACTGACCGCCGCAAAACAGGAGCCGCTACGCTCAATATTTATTCCGTAGAGGAAGCAGTGGCTTTCAAGGAGTGCAGCTTGCTGCGCTTTGATAGCCCAGATGAAGCATGGCTGGATTTTGTAGCTGAGAACCGTCAGGGAACCTATCAGGGAAAGCAGCATGACCTGATTTATGGTGCTGTGGCAAATGATGATGTGTACCGCACCATTACCCTGTATATGACCGGAGTGTTGGATAAGGAACAAACACTGGCGGCACTCAAGATTCGGAAATTGTTCAACCAGCTGGTGTTTGCAACTGAGAAGTCCCTGCAATACTTGCATTTTGAAGGGAGGGAGCTTGTATGAATGAAGATCAGTTCAGCGCAATGCTTGCAATCATTGTGCCGCCCATCATCGAACAGATTACAAAAAACAGCAATGTGGATGATGAAAAAGCGATTTCCCGCTTTTATCAGTCCAAGCTCTATCAGGAGCTTTCGGATGAAAAATCGAAATTGTGGCATTACAGCCCGATGACGCTGTATACCATGTATCAAGATGAACTTCTGACAGGCTCCTATGATTACCCGGAGGAGGCGTGAGTGATGAGCAAAGAATCCAATTTTTTGATTTATTGCATGGAGCGGTACCGTCATTTCAAAGGGCTTTCCGGTGCAGATGTAGCAAAGACTTTTGAAGAGTATGGCATCTATGGGTATATCACAAAGTATTTTGAATCACTGCACACAATGGGGGATCATTGTATCGTGCAGGATATTGACGATTATATTAGCAGCATCACAGGCAATAAACGGATCAAGGCGTAACTGCCTGTATGATATTCCCCAAAGGGCGGAATCTATCAAGTAAAGGAAATTGATATGGCAGAATTGAACCTGAAACAAATTATAGACCGCCTGAATGCGGAATTTACCGGGGAAACCCGGAAACTGGTTTTCTGGTACGATGACAAGGCGGAATTTGCCGAGGATATGGAGACGGTGGAGCTTCAGAATGCGAAGATTTACTATCTCCAGCCGGATAACCAGTTCTATACAAAGTATTTTCTGGAGCGTGTGGATAAGACCACGAATTATCTGATCTATGCACCGTTTCCGAAACCGGATGTAAGGGACAACCATCTGGAAGACACAATGCTGTATTCCAGACGGTTCTTTGCTGACCGAGCCTCCTTGCTGTCGGTTGACCTGGGTATTGAGGAAAAGTACAAGCCGGTTATTGAGAAGCACATCAAGTTTTTCGCCAACAAAGAGCGCACTCAGCGGTTCTATGATTTGGAAATCGAAAACTTCAATGAAGAAAATATCCTTGTCGGTCTGCTCAGTGCAGTCTGCAAGGCGCGTACCTGCTCTTTTGAGGAAGTCGTGCGCATCGTGTTGACGGATGGCGAGCTGGTGGACAATGCTTTTTTGCAGGAGTTTGAAAAATACGATCTGCTGTCTGCATTCTGGCAGCTCTGTGAGCAGCATTTCGGATACACCGATACAAAACCGAGTTTGGAACGGCTGCTGGTAACATTGTTCGTTACTTATACTGGGCGATATGTGCAGGCAGAGCTTCCGGCAGCATGGAAGAGCTTTGTCTCCTACAAGTCAGGCAATATCATCGCATTCCTCGATAGCCTGATGAACAGCGTCCTGTACCGGGATAAATACGACGCTTTGTCGGCACATGTTGCCAAAGGGCTGAATGTTTTTTCGGCATTTGCAGGAATGCGAGTGGACGATTTGGTGGAGTGCGACACTTTCCTTGCCGTGGATCAAGTGCTGGTAAAGTGGCTCATTAGCAGACTTGTTTCGGAAGATATTGGTGCAATCGTAAACGGATTTACCATTCCGGAACTCTGTGAAAAACGGGCTAAAATGCACTTTGGAAGAAAGACCGGGAAGACATATCAGTTGCTTTCCAGTGCGTACAGCATGGTGAAGGAAGCGGAGTACCATGCCGCAGATGGCTTAAAGCCAATTATCGACCGATATCTTGCTGCGGATTACAATATGGATCAGCAGTATCGAAAATTCTACTATTATTACGACCAGCTGGAGAGCACGGAAAGCTTTGAGCCGCTTCGGGAACTGGTGGAAAATATCTACACGAACGAATATCTGGCTTGCCTGCTCCCTGCCTGGAATGCTGGAATCCAGCAGGATGCCGCATTTTCGGTAATTCCGTTGCAACGGGATTTTTACAATGCCAATCTGCGATATACCAAAGAACGCACCGTGGTCATTATTTCGGATGCCATGCGTTACGAGGTAGGACAGGAGTTGTTTGCCAGAATGCAGGATGACCCGAAATGCACGGCAAAACTTTCTGTACAGTTGAGTGTTCTTCCGTCTTATACGAGGCTCGGTATGGCAGCACTTTTGCCGCATAAGACACTGGAAATGACGGATGATTTTCAGGTACTGGCAGATGGTATCCTTTGCGATAATCTGGCAGGTCGGCAGCAGGTGCTGCAAAGCTATAACCCGGATAGTGTCTGTGTACAGTTCGATGATATCAAAAATTTGAAAGTGGCAGAGCTGCGAGATGTGCTGACAAAACGACAGATTATCTATGTATATCATAATCAGATCGACGCGCGTGGAGACAAGGCTAATACCGAGGATGAGGTGTTTCATGCGTGTGAGGAAGCCGTTCAGGAAATCATGGACTTGATTCATCGAATCTCCGTCAGCGGCAACACCTATCATTTTATCGTTACTGCCGATCATGGCTTTATTTATAAGCGTGATAAGCTGACAGAAAGTGACAAAATCTCCGGGAAAAGCGCGGACAAAGCATTTGTCAATCGCAGATTTATTGTGTCCAAGGCGGCACTGGAAGATGACGGCATCGACCATATGAGCTTGGGATGCGTTCTGGGGAATGAGGACAGCAAGGTGGTGTCCTATCCTGTCAGCAGCAATGTCTTTAAGGTGGCCGGAGGCGGTGCTAACTATGTGCATGGCGGTTCCTCACCGCAGGAAATGCTGGTGCCGGTGCTGGAGTTTAAGATGGAGCGCGGTCACATGGAGACAAAGAATGCAGAGATTGCTCTGGTCAGCATTGTCCATAAGATTACGAACCTGATTACGTCCATGGACTTTATTCAGTCGGATGCCGTTAGCGATACTGTAAAAGCTGCAAAATACCGCATTTTCTTCCTCTCGGAAGACAATGAGAAAATCTCGAACGAAAACAGTTATGTGGCGGACAGTCGTGAGGAAAATGCGCAGAAGCGTATCTTCCGGATGCGGTTCACATTCAAGAATAAGAAATACGACAAGGACAAGCAGTATTACCTTGTGGTTTACGACGAAGAAAACGGTCTGGAGCAGTGGAGGCAGCCTGTCATCATGGACATTGCCTTTGCAGATGACTTTGGATTCGGATTCTGATATAGAGGAGGCAGGAATTCCGTATGGAAATGATGGATATGGCGGCAGATGATACTCGTGAAGAACTGCGTCGGAAGCTGCGCAGCAACTTTGACGGTCGGATCGTCCGCAAAGACCTGACAAAGAAAATAAAAGAAGGAGCAAATGTTCCGGTCTATGTGCTGGAGTTCCTGCTGGGTCAGTATTGTAGTTCAGACGATGAGACAATCATTGAGCAGGGCGTTCAGAATGTAAAACGCATTCTGGCAGATAATTTTGTCCGCCCGGATGAGGCTCAGAAAATTCTCTCACAACTGCGCAAGAACGGGAGCCATACCATTATTGATATGGTGACAGTACATCTGGACATCAAAAAGGATTGCTTTTTTGCAGAGTTCTCTAACCTTGGTCTCACCAATGTGCCGATTACGGATGATTATCCGGAAAAATATGACCGGCTGCTTTGCGGCGGTATCTGGTGCATCGTGCAGCTGGAATATGAGTCTGAGGGAGACAGTAGCTTTGGAATCACGGATATAGATGGACAGCCGATTTCCTCTAAACAGAAAAAGCAGAAGGACATCTCTCCCATCAGCATCCATAAGCTGACTCCGATTCAGATGCCCCATATCGACATTGAAGAAGTTCGAGAGGGACGCAAGGCATTCACACAGGAAGAGTGGATGGATGTTATGCTGCGTTCCTGCGGATATGAGCCGGAACAGCTGAACAATCGGGAAAAGTGGCTGCTGCTTGCGCGTATGCTGCCGTTGGTGGAGAACAACTTCAATCTCTGTGAGCTGGGGCCGCGCAGCACAGGCAAGTCCCATATCTATAAAGAAATCAGCCCGAACAGTATCCTGGTATCCGGTGGTCAGACGACCGTTGCAAATCTGTTTTACAATATGGGGCGCAAAACCGTAGGTTTGGTAGGCTTATGGGACTGCGTTGCCTTTGATGAGGTTGCCGGAATCAAGTTTAAGGACAAAGACGGCATTCAGATTATGAAAGACTATATGGCTTCCGGCTCCTTTGCCCGTGGCAAAGAGGAAAAGGCAGCATCGGCATCTATGGTCTTTGTAGGAAACATCAATCAAAGCGTGGATGTGTTACTCAAGACTTCCTCTCTGTTTGACCCGTTCCCGCCGGAGATGGGAACGGACACAGCCTTTCTTGATCGTCTGCATTGCTACATTCCAGGCTGGGAGATTCCGAAGTTCCGTCCGGAGCATTTTACAAACGACTACGGCTTTATCACGGATTACTTGGCAGAGTTTATCCGAGAACTGCGGAAAGAACAGTATGGTGATGCGTTGGATAAGTATTTCCGCCTTGGAAAGAACCTGAACCAGCGCGATACGATTGCTGTCCGCAAGATCGTAGGCGGCTATGTGAAATTGCTATATCCGGATGGGGAGTTCACGAAGGAACAGATTGAAGAAATTCTTGTATTTGCGCTGGAAATGCGCCGTCGCGTCAAGGAGCAGCTGAAAAAACTGGGTGGAATGGAATTCTATGATGTGAACTTCAGCTATATTGATCTTGATACCTTTGAAGAAAAATTTGTTTCCGTGCCAGAGCAGGGCGGCGGCAAACTCATTCCTGATGGTATCTGCAATCCTGGACAGGTATATACCGTAAGTCAGGGCAAGTCCGGTATGATCGGTGTATTCCGCCTCGAAAGCCAGATGCTGCCCGGCAACGGAAAATTTGAACGTACTGGCCTTGGCAGCGACCGTGACTGCAAGGAATCCACGAATACGGCGTTCAATTTCCTGAAAGCTAACGGAAATCGCATCAGTGGCAGCATCAGTACTACGATGCGGGATTACATCATCAACTATCAGGATTTGCAGGGCATTGGCATGACCGGAAAGCTGGCATTGCCTACATTGATTGCACTATGCAGCATCGCTCTTGGACGGCCTACGGTCAGTACACTTGCCGTGCTGGGAGAAATCAGTATTAGCGGCACGATTCTGAAAGTGGACGAGCTTGCCAATAGTTTGCAGGTGTGTCTCGATAGCGGAGCAAAGAAAGTGTTGCTTCCGATTACCAGTGCAGCAGACCTTGGCACCGTGCCGCCGGAGCTGGTGGGTAGTTTTAATCTGATTTTCTACAGCAGCGCGGAAGATGCGGTGTTTAAGGCGTTGGGGGTAGAGTAATACTAAAGGTACGGAGGAAATGCGCCAATGGAGAAAAGTTCGCTGGATTACCGTGAAAAATTATATTCTCAAATACAAGAAGAATATGGAAAACTTGTATATACCTATACATGTCATTTTAAGATGGCTGATCGGTTGAGTAAGCGTAATTTTTGGATAAAATGGGGACAGATTGGGTTATCAGCAATATCAACAGGCGGCTTTTTGGGAGTGCTCATTTCAAATGAACAGATACTGTTATGGGCTGGTGGACTATGTTCAACAGCACTTCTTGCCCTAACAAGCTATCTGAAGGATAAGGACATTTCCACTGAAAAAACCGATCATATTAAGACTGCAAATAAGCTGTGGAAGGTAAGAGAAAAATATCTGTCACTTTTGACAGACTTTGACGAAATTAGTATTGAAGAAATAGTGCGCAAAAGAGATGAACTGTTGGATGAAAGTTCGGAAATTTACTGTGCTGCACCTTTAACTGATGGGAAAAGTTATGCTGCCGCCCAAGCTGCGCTTAAAACAAATGAAGAGCAATTCTTTACGCAGGAGGAATTAAACAAGATGCTACCGGCGCATTTGAGAAAAAAATGAGTAAATGGGGGATGAATACATTGAGTTTGTATGTTCAAAGAAATGAAGAAGTAATATCAGCTGACAGCCGTTCTCTTATTTCAAAAAGATATTGCACTGTAACATCAGCAATGAACCGTGAGTTTTGGAATATAACAAGCGATAGACAAAATAGTATATATGTTGGCTCCTATGGAAGGGGAACTGCGATAGATACAAGTGATATTGATATTTTGATGTCCTTGCCGGAATCATATTACAACCAGTTCAACTCTGTTTATGGGAATGGTCAATCTCGTCTTCTGCAAGTAGTTAGACAGGCTATTCTTGTTCGGTATCCAAGAAGTGAAGTAAGAGCAGATGGACAGGTTGTGAAGATCAATTTTTCAGATGGAATGTTCTTTGAAATTCTGCCGGCATTCAAAAATTGGGATGGCTCATACAGATATCCAGATACAAATATGGGTGGGAATTGGCGTTCAACTAATCCAAAAGCAGAACAGGATGCCATGAAAAACAAAAATATAAGCAGTAATGGACTGCTTTTTGACACTTGCAAGCATCTACGATATGTGCGAGATAACTATTTTAGAAGCTACCATTTGTCAGGAATAGTTATTGACAGCTTCGTTTATCAAGCAATAGGAAATTGGAGATGGCTTTCCTCTGGAGAAAGTTCAACTTCAGCAGCAGGTACATACGAGAAGATTCTTTTAGATTATTATAATCAGCATTTTATGTGGGGAGCGATGCCTCTTAGCGCACCAGGAAGTAATCAACAGGTGTCTACGGATAACAGCAGAGATTGCCTGGGTAAAGTTCTTAGATATATTGCTGGTTAAATACAGCAAGGGATAATGACAATAATTAGTAGGAAGGAGGAATTGTTATGACTGATACTCGAAAGAAAGCCTTTATGTCGCAGGTGCTGGCAGATATAAAGCCTTACATAACGAAGAAGTTCATGGCGGCACCGTGTATTAAGGAGCAAGACATTCAGGCTATCTGTCAAATCCTCCTGCCCAGATACAAGAATGTGCAGCTCATGCAAGGACTGACCAACAACAAGCCGGATTTCAGAATTCAGGTTAAAGGTTTGTTCGGGACAGAAGAGAAACGGTTTGAAGTGGTTGGTGGTGATAAGAAAAGATCAGCAACCAAGAAGAAATCTGACCTGGGCTGGATTGATCGGCTGGAAGAGATAGATGCTGCGCTGGATGATTTCTGATATCAATGCAGTGTAGAGAGTTATCTGAGGCAAAAATTCGTGCAACAGGTCGTTGCACAAACCACACATAAAATAGTTGGGAAGCGATGGAGTGACACGACAGGAATTATTTACATGGATACGCCAGCAGTACGGCACAGAGCCGGAATACCCCTGGCATGACTGGAATGCTGTACTGCGGCACAACGACAATAATAAATGGTATGGTGTGGTTCTGGAAGTATCTGCTGATAAGTTGGGATTGCCGGTGGCAGGCATCATTGATGTCCTTAATGTGAAAAGTGATCCGTTGCTGATCGGCTCTCTTCGCGGGCAGGACGGCTATTATCCTGCCTATCACATGAACAAGGAAAAATGGCTCAGTATTCAGCTTGGCAAACCGGAGCTGGATGATGCCATCAAAGACCTGCTTTCTTTGAGCCATGAGCTGACAGCACCGAAAAAGTGTAAACCAAAATCATCAGCAAAAAATCCGGGAGATTCCGCAAATGGCAAAGAAAAAGAAACCGACGAAGGCTGAGCGAAAGGAAGCACGCCTCCGAAAAGGCAAGCAGTGGTTGCTCACCTATACCGGTTCGCCGAAAAAGATGAACAAGCATTACCGGGAACGCTTTCATGTGGATGCTGTGACTGCCGCTAAAGATTTGCAGGAGCTGGGGGTCAATTATACACAGGAACAACTCGACCAAATTAAACGGGCTGAAGAACAGCGGCTTCGGCAACGCAGAATGGAGCGGGAAGCGAAAGAACGGGAACGGCTGGCAGAACTGTATGAGGACTGCGATGATCGCTTTGCTTTTATCGCCGGATATACAGATGGCGGCGCACCGTATGGTGTGATGTGGGAAGAAGTCGGCATTGATCCGGGACTGCCGTT
>OGZZ01000646.1_pt1 | contig 27270 bp, 25 predicted proteins | sample 1577021 | NCBI WGS metagenome assembly OGZZ01 (sample SAMEA3541526, study PRJEB24748) | human gut metagenome | biome: human gut; feature: human-associated habitat; material: faeces | place: China | collected 2012
TAGAACACTAGCCTTCCAAGCTAGATACGTGGGTTCGATTCCCATCACCCGCTTTTTTTGATAAAACCAGAGAAAATGTTAATGAACATAAGATAAGAAGGATGTACAAGGTATAAAGGGTAACATAGCTATGTTTCTATTTTGACTTGTCATTTTTTTAACAAACAAGAGTGATGATTAGCTTACCGGAGGCTGTTATGGAAAAGATTGCTAGATATTATAATGTTAACGCTGACATTATAGTAAGTGAGTATATGAACATTGTTAAGGCAGATGAAAGTCTTTTTATGTTTCTTGGTGAAACATCGAATCTTATATTTACACATGCTATTTACCCAGAAGATGTAGTAAAGTTTGAAACAGCAATAAAGGAAGTAGATGAGGGAGAACAGGTATATGTGTCTATCAGATTAAAAAGCCGTGATAGTGATTACAGATGGATGCGTGTTTTTATAAAACCATATCATGATAAGACATCAGGAAGGTATTATAATCTTGAAATCACAGATATGTATACCTTAAAAAGACAGAATGAGGAGCTTAAACAGATATCAGAGATACAGACAGAATTCTTAAGTATTATAGGAGATTATCTTTTTACGTATAATATAGGCAAAGATTCTTTAAGAATAATATTACCAGGCAATGGAAGTCAGACGATAGTATTATATGAGGGAAAACTTGGTGTATGGAGCAGTGAGAAGCTTGATAACAGCATGATTGACAGTCATAGCATAAAGGATTTTGAAGGTCTGTGCATGGCTATAGCATCGGGCGAGTCTTATTTTACAAGAGATATAAAGATGAAGCTTGCAGATTATGATGAAGCAGCATACTGGTATACATTTAAGGGTAAAAGAATACATAGGAATGATGGTGAGAATATAATAGCGGGGGCTATCAGTCTTACACAAAATAAAGAATATCCAGCTGAAGATGTTTCTGTACAGGATGAGCTAAGAGATGCAGGAACAGAGCTTCTTAATAAAAAAGCAATTACCAATTATGCTAAAAAACTCATAGATAAGAGAGTGAATCATAAGGTAACGATTGCCATTATAGATATAGATGATTTTAAAACTATCAACGATACATATGGACATATGTTTGGTGATGAGGTGCTGCGTGATGTTGCACAGATATTAAGGGAAGCTGTCGGTCACAATGGTATGTGTGGACGTATAGGCGGAGATGAAATGTTTATTGTTATGGAGCATTTTGAAGATGATGAATCTATAAGAAGCATACTTCGTACTATAAAGAATAATATATCATGGCTGTATCACGATGATGTAAGGGATATTAACAAGATTACATGCTCAATAGGTACTGCCTCATATCCTGATGATGCAACCGATTTTGATACGCTGTTTCTGATAGCTGATAAAATGCTCTATCTTGCTAAGGAAAAGGGAAAAAACAGATATATTATATATCATCCTGATCTTCATCAAAGCTATATAATGAGTGATGAGGTTGTAGCGACAACCGAGAAGGTTTTTTATAAATACAGAAAACTTAGTATAGTTAACGATTTTATCCAGCAGTATATATGTAAGACAAGGGATTCTAGAGAATGTCTTGATATGATTATGTCAGCATTTGAGATAGACAGTATATTTTTATATGATATGTATGATGACAAGAGATATGTGTTAGCTGGTACTGTTCCAGAACTTGAGGAAAATGGTGAATTTTTAAAGGAAGATAATTATATACCGGATTTCAGGGATGATGGAATAAAGACAATAGAGAATATTATTCTCTATGAACGTAAAGCACCACATATGTTTAAAGCGTATGATACGATGGGCATCAAACAGCTGATACAGGTTGTTGCGTGTGTTGACAGAACAATTATAAATAACGGTAAAAATAATTTCTGTGTTATATCTTTCAACAGAAACAGACAGCTGAAAAAATGGCCAGAGGTTGATATAGATTATCTGGGGATTATAGGTAATGTAATTGGTGAAGAATATCTGAAAGAGAAGAAAAAGAATGATAGATAGTTACATAGCGCTGGATCTTGAGACAACTGGTCTTAATCCGGCATATGACAGGATAATAGAAATAGGTATGGCAAAAGTAGAGCAGGGCAATGTGGCTACTACATATTCTACGCTTATTAATCCTGGGATAACTGTTGGTGAACGTGTTGTAGAGCTGACAGGAATACATAACAATGAGCTTACGGATAAACCAAGGATAGAAGATGAAATCAGGAATATTCTTGACTTTATAGGAGATTATCCGATACTTGGACATAATATAATATTTGATTACAGCTTTTTAAAGAAAGCTGCGATTAATAATAATATTACATTCAGTGTTAAAGGCATAGATACACTTAAAATGGCAAGAAGGATACTTCCAGAGCTGGAGCATAAGAAGCTTGATTATCTATGTGAGTATCTTAAGGTCGATCCTGGCAGTTCACACAGGGCTTTAGATGATGCACTTAGTGCAAGTGCCATATACTGGAAAATGTATCAGATAAAAGCAGATGATTCCGGGTTTGAGACGGCTGCAGAGCTAGTATATAATGTTAAGAAGGATAGCCCGATAACAGAGGCACAGAAGAATTATCTTACAGCACTTGTTAAGAAACACAATATAGTTCTGGATATTCCTGTAGAAGAGATGACTAAGAGCATAGCATCCAGAAACATAGACAGGATTATATCAGAATATGGTAAGTAGGACACGGTATTTTATGGTGTTGGATTTATGAGATTATTAGGCTTGCTTCATTGCTTTGCAATGGAGCAAGCCTTTTTTCTATATGCTAATCATTAAGTAGATTTATAATCAGTTCTTTGTTGACAGAATTAATCAAGGAAGCATACTGTCTGAGTTTGTCTACTTTTTCTGTATGATTCTGGCTTATATATATATCCTTTAAATCAGCATAGCATGAGCGGATATCTGAACCAATGCGTATACTATATTCAAGATAATGTGTGGCATCAGTGATATCACCCTGCTCTTTAAGAATATGTCCAAGGACTGCAAGATTCTTTATAAGCAGTGTGTAATTATCTTCATACTCTGTAAGAGCCTCAAGATTAGCAACGCCATACTTAAGCTTTAAATCAGTGTTTGAATATTCTGTAAGGTTAATTATATTTTTATCCTTAACAGATATGATTTTATTGTATGCGTTGTCAGCCTCCGGGTTGTTTTTTAGAATATCTGACAGTAAAGTGTTATTTTCTTTAACAGGAAGAGTTGTGTCCCATTCGATATATTTTAAAGTACTTATATCTTTCTTTCTTGTTGCGTTAGCTTTTTGCTCGCGTTCCCAGAACTTTTTAATGTTATTTTTCTGTGAAGTATCACTTTTTTTAATATAAAGTTGAATTACAACTAATATTATTATAAAATAAGGCAATATAAAATGCATATTAAACTCCTTGATGTATGCAGAAAAGAGGATATCATGATTAATTTAAAGAATAACAAAACTAAAAGGGTTGTTGCAGCGGTTATAGTAGTCATTCTTATACTTGCAATGGTGCTTCCAATGGCAGTTTCAGCACTTATCTAGAATAGAAAGCTGACAAAGCAGTAATCTATCTATATAGGTAAGAGCTGCGATACCATGTGAACCTTACATCATAGTATAGTTGCAATTAAATATATGTGCAAGAGAAAAATATAAAAAGGATGATTATATGAAGACAGGAAAAGTGTCAGATACAATTCTATCCAGGTCGGTATTAAAACCTGTTAATACTGTACGTGGAAAGTATGTGAAAAGACTTGATATAGGACAGGATGCAGGAGAAGTGCAGTTAGCATGCCAGGCTGATATATCATCAGATTGCAGGGATACATTGCTTATGGCAACAGCCAGTGGTTATATGCCTGTGATAAAGGCAGTTAATAACATATATGCAGCAGGTGGAGTTCCGGTTGGACTCAGTGACTGCATTGTCATGGATAAAGATTCAAGAGAAATACGTTTAAGAGAAGTTATAGCACAGCTTACGAGACAGTCAGCAATAACAGGAGTGTCAATAACAGGAGGCCATACAACAGTAAGTGGCAATGTGACATCTCCCATGGTTACAGTTACAGCAGTAGGTGTAAGACAAGAGAAAAGAAAGCAGCCAAAGCCTGGAGAAAGCATTATAATGACTGGATATATAGGGATGAGCGGGATAAGACAGCTTATAGACCGTAATTCTGATATTGTACAGGCAAGGTATAGTGATGACTATACCGCAAAGGCGTATGGCAGCGATGAAGAACTGTATATAGGTGATGTTGTTGAGCTTTTAAGGAAGAATAATATAAACTGTTATATGCATGATGTTTCAGAAGGTGGGATATTCGGTGCTTTATGGGATATGAGCGAATATGGGCATACAGGACTTGATGTGGATATAAGAAGCATATCAGTCAGACAGGAAATAATAGAAATATGTGAGCTGCTTAATGTCAATCCATATGAGCTTGAATCCATGGGATGTTTGTTAATGACATCAGACAACGATTGTGATATTATAAATATACTTAAAAGCTGTAATATAGAGGCACAGGTTATAGGAAAGGTTATAAAAGGAAGCCAGCGCATACTTCATAACAAAGATGAGGAGAGGTTTCTTGATCTTCCTAAACAGGACGAACTGTATCGCAGTGTTGAGTAAAACTGGCTGCACTATGTATAGATAAGAAGTGCAGCATTAAAACTATAATTAATTGAAAGGGTATAATGATATGAGAGAAAAAATCCTTAACTTGTTAGAAAAAAATGCAAGAATAGACATTCACGATATGGCGGTTATGCTTGGAGTCGCGCAGCATGAAGTCGCGAATGAGATTGCAGACATGGAAAAGGAACATATTATATGTGGTTACAATACCCTTATCAATTGGGATAAAACAGGTGAAGAGAAGGTCACTGCACTCATAGAGGTTAAAGTTACACCACAAAGAGGACTTGGCTTTGACAGTATAGCTGAGACTATTTATAAGTATGATGAAGTGACATCAGTATATCTTATGTCTGGTGGATTCGATTTTACAGTTATAATCGAAGGTAAAACTATGAAGTCTGTTGCACAGTTCGTTAATACTAAGCTTGCACCACTTGATTCTGTATTAAGTACATCTACACATTTTGTACTTAAGAAGTATAAAGATTATGGAACTGTATTAGACGAGGAATATAAGGATGAAAGGATGCTGGTGACACCATGAGAAATGCTTTATCTAAGAAAATTATTGATATTCAGCCATCTGGTATCAGAAAGTTCTTCGATGTTGTAAATGAGATTCCGGATGCTATTTCACTAGGTGTTGGAGAGCCTGATTTTGATACACCATGGAATGTAAGAGAAGAAGGAATATATGCACTTGAAAAGGGACGTACATTCTATACATCCAATGCCGGACTGAAAGAATTAAGAGAAGAAATATGTAACTATGTGGCAAGGAAATATAACGTGGTATACAATCCGCTGAAAGAAACTCTTGTTACTGTTGGTGGAAGTGAAGCCATAGATATAGCTTTAAGATGTATGGTAGATCCTGGTGATGAGGTCATAATACCTCAGCCAAGCTATGTCTCATATCTTCCATGTGCTGTTATGGCAGATGCAGTACCAGTGTTTGTTAATCTTAAGGAAGAGAACCAGTTCAAGCTTACAAAGGAAGAACTTCTTGAACATATCACGGATAAGACAAAGATACTTATTATGCCATTCCCTAATAATCCAACAGGTGCAATCATGACAAGGGAAGAGCTTATGGAGCTTGTACCAGTTATTATAGAGAATGATTTATATGTTATATCAGATGAGATATATTCAGAGCTTACATATGGTGATGAAAGGCATTGTTCTATAGCAAGCCTTCCAGGCATGAAGGAAAGAACTATTATGATTAATGGTTTCTCCAAGGCATTTGCCATGACAGGATGGAGATTAGGATATGCATGTGGTCCGGACTATATTATAAAACAGATGATAAAGCTTCATCAGTATGCTATCATGTGTGCACCTACAAACAGTCAGTTTGCAGCAGTTGAGGCACTTAAAAACTGTGACATGGAAGTTGAAAAGATGGTTACTGCTTACGATCAGAGAAGAAGATATCTTGTTCATGAATTAAGACAGATGGGTATAGATTGTTTTGAACCATTTGGTGCATTTTATATATTCCCATCTATTAAAAAATTCGGAATGACATCTGAAGAGTTTGCAAACAGACTTCTTGAAGATCAGAAGTTAGCAGTAGTTCCGGGAACGGCGTTTGGCGAAAGTGGAGAAGGCTTTGTAAGAATATCATATGCATATTCACTAGATAGTCTTAAAGAAGGACTAAGAAGGATAAAGAACTTTATAAATAAGCTATGATGATTCAATGTCGTATTCTCTTAGCCATCTATATGAAAGCCAGGTTAATAGCAGCTGGTTTTATACATTAAGGTAAATGTTAATTGAGTTTAAATACAGACAGGAGGAACAGAATATGGCAGGTATTAGTGCGGATTTGATAAACCCATTTCTTATGGCAGCAACAAGCATTATGAAAGACATATGTCAGACAGATATGAGTATAGGAAAACCATATGTTAAGAAAACTGAGTTCGAGGATGAAACTGTTGCGATTATGATAGGTATTACAGGTGAGATGAAGGGGCAGGTACTTATGGCGTTTTCATATGCCAATGCACTTAACGTAGCCTCAAGAATGATGATGGGAATGCCTGTAACAGAGCTTGACGATATGGCAACAAGTGCTATAAGTGAACTTGGAAATATGATTATGGGTAATGCAGCAACCATATTTTCAACAAAGGGAATTGTGATAGATATAACACCACCGACTGTATGTCAGGGATCTATGACGATAACACAGACATATGCACAGAATATATGTGTTCCTATACAGGCAGGAGATGGACTTTCACTTGAGCTTGATATAGCTATTAAGACGGAATAAGAGAAAGGACTAACAGAAAGAAATAATATGCTTAATATAGTGTTACATGAACCAGAAATGCCAGCTAATACTGGAAATATAGGAAGAACATGTGTGGCAGCAGGAGCAAGGCTGCATCTCATAGAACCATTAGGATTTAGCATTAATGATAAGATGGTTAAAAGAGCAGGGCTTGATTACTGGGATAAACTGGATGTTACGGTTTATAACGATTATGAGGATTTTCTGAAAAAGAATCCAGGTGCTAAAATATATATGGCAACAACCAAGGCACATAAAACATATGCTGATGTGCATTATGAAGATGACTGCTATATAATGTTTGGTAAGGAAAGCGCAGGTATTCCAGAGGATATTCTTGTTTCTAGTGAAGATACATGTATAAGAATACCTATGATAGGAGATATAAGGTCTTTAAACCTGTCGAATTCGGTTGCAATAGTGGCATATGAAGCATTAAGGCAGCATAATTTTAAAGACATGCGCCTTAATGGACATCTGCATAAGCTTCATTGGAAGGATGAATAGTAGTAGTACAGCTAAAGGTTTTCCAGTGGCTAACAGATAGTATAGTATTTACTTTTTATCTAGTGGGAGTGTGAATATAAATTCAGTTCCTACATCTTTAGTGCTTATGACATCGATATGTTCTTCATGGGCCTGGATAATTTCTTTGACAATAGACAGTCCAAGACCAGAACCTTTTTTATCCCGGCCTCGTGAAGCATCTGATTTATAGAATCTGTCCCATATTTTGTCAATATCCTCTTTAGATATACCGCTTCCGGAATCTTTTATGGATATCTGTGCTTTTTCACCTTTTTCCCTGACGGTTACGTATATGAAAGAATTATCGTGGCTGAACTTTATTGCATTATCAATAAGATTATAAATAACCTGCTGGATTTTCTGCTTATCAGCTTTTACATTTTCAATATTCCCAGCAAATGTAAGGCTGAACTTGATGTTTTTTTTCTTACATGTTCCCTCAAGTGTTTCTATAGTATGTTTAATAACAGAGTTGATATCAAATGTGCTTATATCAAGCCGTACGCTTTTAGGGTCAAGCTCATTAAGCGTAAGGATATTACTTGTAAGCTTAGTAAGTCGGTCAGTCTCAAAAAGAACAATGTTTATATACTTATTTATCATCTCAGCAGGTATGGTGCCATCCTCAATAGCCTCAAGATACCCTTTTATAGAAGTAAGAGGAGAGCGGAAATCATGGGATATGTTAGATAAGAATTTCTGCTGGAATTTATCCATTTCGTTTAATTCCTGTGCCATATAGTCAAGTGATGCCGCAAGTCGTCCTATTTCGTCGTTGTGTTTAGACTGTATGCGGTAAGACAGATTTCCTTTTCCATATTCGATAGTTGCTTTAGTAAGTTCGTTTATAGGTGCATGTATATATACAAAATATAATATGAGCATAGATAAAGACAATATCATAGAAATAGCAAGTGTCAGATAGTTAGTGTTAAATGTCTGGTAAACACGGTCGGTAAGCACACTTTCAGGAAGGTTTATGACAACATATCCAACAATTGAAAAATCACTGGTTATAGGAGAATACACACTAAGCATATTTTCGTTGAACAGCCCAAAAAAGTTGCCAAGGTGAGAGTGCTCTCCGTTAAGGCTTCCGTAGTCAAAGTCTTCCACTTCATAAAGGCAGTCTTCTTTGGATGCCTTGCCTGTATATCCAGTGTCAAGCAGTACTTTTCCTTCAGGCTCAATAAACATTATGCGTGTATTATTAAGATGGGATAATATGTTAAGATTAGTTCTTATAGCCGGCATACGATTAGAGGCAAGAAAGTCAGTACCATATTCAACAGATATTTGTGTTGCCTGCTGATAAAGATTATTGGAATAATAATTATATATTCTGTTATAATCACATCTATAGCATATAGTTGTAACAGCTGCAAAGCTGATTATGGCAACAACTATATATAGTAAAATCTGCTTTATAAGCATATTGTATTTCATATCAATCTCCATTCTTGCGTGTGAAAAATCTTATTTTTCACACTAATCTCCCATCTTAAATGTGTGTATGGTGCTTAAGTGCATAACAGCCATGCATGAATACGTATATAAAGCATTATCTGGTTACGAACTTATAGCCGATACCCCATACTGTTTCTATTGCCCATTTGTCATGGTCATTTATTTTTTCACGTATTCTTTTAATGTGTACATCCACAGTTCTTGTATCACCTATATAATCATAGCCCCATATATTGTCAAGGAGCTGTTCTCTTGTAAATACCTGGTTAGGAGCCGAAGCAAGAAAATACAGCAGCTCGAGCTCTTTTGGCGGCATTTCTACTGATTTTTTATAGTAGGTTACTGAATAGTTATCAAGATTGACAACAAGGTCAGGATAAGTTACACATTTGGAAGATTCGTTAGGAGTTATTGCTGACTGAGGAAGATGATAGCGTCTTAAAACTGCCTTGACACGGGCAACCAGCTCCTTGGTTTCAAATGGTTTAATCATATAATCATCTGCCCCAAGTTCAAGCCCAAGAACTTTATCAAATGTCTCACCTTTTGCAGATAACATAATTATAGGGGTGTTATTATTCTTTCTTATTTCCCTGCATACCTGATAACCATCAATACCAGGAAGCATAAGATCAAGAAGGATGAGATTGGGCTTGAATGAAGGAAGTGCATCTAGTGCACTTTCCCCATCATATACAATCTTTGTTTCAAAACATTCTTTAGTAAGATACAGAGAAATCAATTCTGCTATATTTTCATCATCATCCACGATAAGGATTTTTTGTTTAGTAACCATAAGGGGTCTCCTTTTCTTTGCGATAAAATATCATAGTATGTCAGTCTTTAAATGTAACAATAGTCACGCCTTCGGCCCCTTCACCTATCTGTCCTAAGCGGAACTCTTTTATATAAGGTATTCCACGAAGATAAGAGGTAATACCGGAGCGCAGTGCACCTGTGCCTTTACCATGTACAATCCTTACCTGTGGAATCTTCGCAATATATGCATCATCAAGATATTTATCAAGTACTGCTATTGCTTCATCTACGGTATAACCAAGGAGATTTATTTCCGATGAAACAGAAGAAGACTTTGACATTTTGATTTTACTTGAACTGCTGCCAGACTTTGAAGCTGCTGCTTTATTATCTTCCGGGTCTTTATAGCCTTTAAGGATAGCAAGATTTTTTATGTCCATCTTAGTATTAAGGCTTCCTATAAGTACAGAAACCTGATTTTTGTTCTTGTGTACCTGTGTAACTGTACCTATAACATTCATAGTGAGAACCTTAACATGCATGCCAGGCTTGAATTCAGATATATCATGAGCCTTTATGGTCTGAGGTTTAACTGGTTCAAGTTTAAGCTTTTCTTGACGGTTGTTTATTTTTTCGCGTATTTCACTACGATGCTTTTCAAGCTCTTTGACTGACATACCATGCTTGTTCATGGCATTAATAGTCTTATCTGCATATTCCTTGGCATCACGAAGTATGCGAGCAGCATCTTCGTTGGCCTTTCTTATGATTTTATCAGTACGCTCATCAAGCCTTTCAGTTTTCTTTGTGAGTTCAGCTTTTAGGGTCTTAATCTGTTCCTTATACTGAGCCAGCTCTTCGCGTTCTTTTTCAATAGTTACACGGCTTTGTTCAAGGTCTGTTACAAGATCTTCGAATCTTATATCTTCTGAATCAAGACGTCTTGAAGCATCAGCTATGATTTCATCAGACAAGCCAAGCTTTTTTGATATTGCAAATGCATTACTTTTGCCAGGAATACCAATAAGAAGACGATAAGTAGGGCGAAGAGATTCAACATCAAACTCACAGCATGCATTTTCTACGCCATCAGTTGTAAGCGCATACATCTTGATTTCACTGTAGTGGGTTGTTGCCATAGTGGTTATTCCACGTTTGTGAAGATTATCAAGTATGGATATTGCGAGGGCTGCACCTTCAGTAGGATCAGTTCCGGCACCTATTTCATCAAACAATATAAGGCTTCTACTGTCAGCCTTCTTTAGGATATCAACAGTATTAGTCATATGTGAACTAAAGGTACTAAGACTCTGCTCAATACTCTGTTCATCACCGATATCAGCAAATATATCATCAAATACAGCTATATCGGAGTGGTCAAGTGCGGGGATGTTAAGCCCGGCCTCAGCCATAAGAGTAAGGAGACCTACAGTCTTTAGCGAAACAGTTTTACCGCCGGTATTAGGACCAGTTATTATAAGAAGGTTAAAATCTGTTCCAAGGTATATATCAATCGGAACAACCTTATGTGGTTCAATGAGAGGATGTCTTCCCTTCTTTATGTTAATGCGACCGTCAGTATTCATAACAGGACGGCTGCAGTTATAGTGCCTTGATAGCAGGGCTTTGGCAAATATACAATCAAGCTGTGTAAGAATGTTATAATCAGATAAAAGTGTATCAGTATGACAAGAAGCCTTTTCACTTAAGTCTGCAAGTATAACTTCTATCTCAGCCTGCTCTTTAAGCTCAAGCTCGCGAATATCGTTGTTAAGCTTAACAACAGAGGCCGGTTCTATAAAAAGTGTTGAGCCTGTGGCTGACTGGTCATGTACCATACCTGGCATTGCTGATTTGTATTCAGCTTTAACAGGAAGACAGAATCTTCCCTGCCTTGTTGTTATGACATAATCCTGAAGATATGTTCTTGTTGATGGTGAATTCAAAAGCTTATTAAGTTCAGTGTGTATGCGGTCAGCAGCCTGATTTTTTTTGCGTCTTATATCGCGCAGTGTAGAGCTTGCATCATCGCTTATCTCATCCTCTGATATAATACATTTCCTGATGGCATTTCCAAGAAGTGTAAGAGGGTCAAGAATATCTATCATAGGCTGGATAGAATCATTTCTTGTTTCATAATAGTTTTTAACATGAGCAGCACACTCAAGAAGCATGCTGATGTTAAGAAGCTCAAGAGCGTTAAGAGAGCTTCCAACCTTAAGACGGGCAAGACTTGCACGTATATCTTTGATTCTTGAGAAATCTACGCTGCCTTTCTGGTAAACTCTTGTGAGAGCATCGTTTGTTTCATCAAGAGCTGCGTTGATATCATCAATGTTATTCATTGGAACAAGAGCCTTAAGAGTCTGTCTGGCACCATCAGAACATGCCATAGACACAAGGGCTGATATTATTTTATTATATTCAAGTGTTATTAAAGTTTTTTTATTCAATGTAGTACTCCGATATATTATTTTTTATAAATGTATTTTACAGCATTTGCGCATAAAAAACTATATGATATAGTAATAAATATGCAAAAAAGGAACGCTTATTAATAGCTTTGACATAGTTTGTTCATAAATATAAGTTATCATAAAAAGAGTAAATTATGATATAATGAGCGCTGAGGAATAATATGGAACACAAAAATAACGGACATGAGCAGGAATATCCGCTGTATACAGAGAGGATAGTGCCAAGCCCAAAGGTGAAATACAGAAGACTTATCAAGACTGTGAAAATACTTCTTCTTATAATAGCTATAGGCGTTATATATGCTGTTGCAGATAAGATAGTTATACCAGTGATCATGGATAAAATAGCTGTAAGAAACAGAGTTGTTGATCATATAGAATTTACAAGGGATGAGTATCCTGATCCTGAAACGCAGCAGATAGAAGATCAGAGACAGATTAAGAATGATTATGATGCAATCATACAGTCATTAAGAAGCAAGGTATCTGATGTGCAAAGAACAGTTGTTACAGTCAGGGAATATGTATCAGGTCATTATAATGACAATGATAGTGATACACCATATGTGTCAGAAAAGATACAGGATGATCTTGTAAAACTGGAAAATAATGTTGAAGGATATTCTACGATGGGGCTGCTTGTAGGACATCTGAATGGGAGATATATGATATTAACCTCACAGACATATACTGCGGCTGTAGAAGAATATGCGGTTGTTGTGCAGGATTCTGATGAATATAAGGCGGAGCTTGTATGCTCTGATGAACTGACGGGTATAAGTATAATAAGCATATACGATACACAGGTGACAGATGCTGATAGCCAGTATATGAAGGTTGCGGATCTTGACAACTCTTATGTACTAAACAAAGGTGATATGGTAATAGCTACAGGGAAGATATATGGAACAAGTGGTGCTATTGATTATGGGACTATAACGAACAGAACCGTGGCCAATTCTATAGATAACAATTATGAGATATTTGAGACTAATCTTTCATGCATGAAGGATGATTATGGCTTTTTATTTAATTCAGATGGCAATGTCGTAGGAATATCCCAGGTGAATTCAGATTCCAAGCTTAAAGCAATAGGAATATCTGACCTTAAATGTATGATTGAGTGTATGATTAACAGGCAGGGAAAGATGTATTTTGGAATAGTAGCCCAGAATGTGGATAGTGAGCTTTCAGAAAAGAATGGAATTCCAATGGGAATATATATATCAAAGGTGGATAATGATTCACCAGCATATCAGGCAGGACTGCAGCCAGGCGATATAATACAGGGCATAAACAAAATGCCTTGTTATTCTATACAAAGACTTAATGATAAGATATATGACAGCTCGGCAGGACAGGTTATTAATGTATCCATAAAAAGAAAGGGAAAATCAGGATACTTTGATGCGTCCTATGACGTATCAGTTGAGCTAAGATAAGCTAAAGAAAAATAATGATTATTTGTAATAGGAATGGAGAATTTAATTATGCGATTTATTGAAACTTTTAAAGATGGCGACAGAATATCTGATGTATACTTATGCAAGTCAAAGTCAACAGCACTTACAAAGACAGGCAAAGAATATGAGAATGTAATGCTTGCAGATAAAACAGGGCAGATAGATTCCAAGATATGGGATGTGAATTCTGGTGGAATAGGAGACTTTGATGTAAATGATTATGTATATGTAAGTGGACAGGTGACAAGTTACAATGGTGCACTTCAGTTTAAGATAGAAAGAGCACGTGTGGCAGCAGAAAATGAATATTCACAGTCAGATTATATACCAGCTTCAAGGTTTGATATTGAAGATATGTACAGGGAACTTCTTGGCTATGTGAATAGTATAGAAAATGTGTACATAAAACAGCTTCTTACAGCTTTTTTTGTGGATGATGAAGCATTTATCAAAAGATTTAAGAATACATCAGCTGCAAAGACGGTACATCATGGTTTTTTAGGCGGACTTCTTGAACATAGCCTTAGTGTTACAAGGTTGTGTGATAAGATTAGCACGAATTATGAGTTTTTGAACAGAGATCTTCTTATAAGCTGTGCAATGCTCCATGATGTAGGAAAGGTAAAGGAACTTTCTGAATTCCCAAGAAATGATTATACAGATGAGGGGAATTTCTTAGGACATATTGTTATGGGATATGAGATGGTTATGGAAAAGATAAAGAATATACCAGATTTTCCACCAATAATAGCAAATGAGATGGGACATTGTATATTATCACATCATGGTGAACTTGAATATGGCTCACCTAAAAAGCCTGCAATAGCAGAAGCAGTAGCACTTTCAATGGCAGATAATATAGATGCAAAGCTTGAAACATTAAGGGAGTGCTTTGAAGCGAAGGATACCAATGACTGGCTTGGCTTTAACAGATGGCTGGATTCTAATATAAGAAGGACAAGCTTTTAGTACATCTTTTGACCATGACATCATTGTAATGCTATAACGGGCAGATTGAAAATGCAGTAAAACAGGAAAAAAGATAGAAAAATATAAGATAAGTGGAAATGGAGATAAGGATGTCATACAGTAAGAATGATTGTGTGGAGCTGACTATTGAAGATATAGGTGTATCTGGTGAAGGAATTGGAAAAGTAGACGGTTATACTTTGTTTGTGAAGGATACAGTAATCGGTGATGTTGTACGTGTTAAAATAATGAAAGCTAAAAAGAATTATGGCTATGCAAGACTGATGGATATAATTAAACCATCTAAGGATAGAGTGGAACCAGCATGTCCGATTGCCAGACAGTGCGGTGGCTGCCAGATACAGGCTATGAATTATAATGCACAGCTTAAATATAAGCAGAAGCTTGTAAAAGATAATTTGCTAAGAATAAGTGGACTTACAGAAGGTGCTGACTATGAAATGTGTGAGATACTTGGTATGGATACACCTTTCAGATACCGGAACAAAGCACAGTATCCTGTAGGTGAGGATAAGGACGGCAATATTGTCATGGGCTTTTATGCAGGGCATACACATTCGATTATTGCATGTCCTGATGATGACTGTATGCTTGGACACAGCGATAATGCATTTATACTTAACGCTGTAAAAGAATGGATGAAGGAATACAGGGTACGTGCTTACAATGAAAATATACATAAAGGAACAGTTAGGCATGTGCTTGTAAGGACAGGATATCATACAGATGAGGTTATGGTATGCCTTGTGACTAAGAAAATGCTAAGAAAAGAGGCAGCAGACGGACTGGTTAAAGCTATACAGAAGCTTAAGTTAAATGTTGCATCACTGGTTGTAAACATAAACAAAGAAGATACGAATGTGATTCTTGGCAAAGAATGTATAACTCTTTATGGAAGACCATATATTGAGGATTATATAGGAGATATAAAGTTTCAGATTTCACCGCTTTCATTCTATCAGGTTAACCCTAAGCAGACAGAGGTTTTATATAACAAGGCACTTGAGTTTGCAAGGCTTAAAGGAAATGAAAGCGTATGGGATATGTATTGCGGCATTGGAACAATATCATTATTCCTTGCAAAGAAAGCTGGTAAGGTATATGGAGTTGAGATAGTACCACAGGCCATAGAAGATGCAAAGAATAATGCTAAGATTAATAATATAGATAATGCAGAGTTTTTTGTTGGCAAGGCAGAAGAAGTTGTTCCAGCATTTTATAAAAAACAGACAGGCGTACAATCTGATAACGATTCAACAGACAGTAAAGAATATGATATGACAAGGCCAGATGTAGTTGTGGTGGATCCTCCAAGAAAGGGCTGTGATAAAAAACTGCTGGACACGATAGTAAGCATGACTCCGGACAGGATAGTATATGTAAGCTGTGATTCAGCAACATTGGCAAGAGATCTTAAACTGTTGGTGGAATGTGGATATAAGGTGGAAAAAGTACAGCCGGTAGATCAGTTTGGGAATACGGTTCATGTGGAGACGGTTGTACTTTTGTCCCAACAAAAGCCGGATGACACCATAGAGATCGACCTGGACTTGGATGAGCTGGACGCCACGACTGCTGAGACAAAGGCCACCTATGAGGAAATCAAGGCATACGTCTGGGATAAGCACCATTTGAAAGTATCCAGCCTGTATATCTCCCAAGTCAAAAGAAAGTGCGGATTAGAGGTTGACCAGAATTATAACCTGTTCAAATCCGAAAACCCGAAAGTGCCAAAGTGTCCGCCAGAAAAGGAAGCGGTGATTATGGACGCACTGAAACATTTTCAAATGATCTGATGACAAAAACACGGATGACTGGCCACTGGGCGATCATCCGTGTTTTTGCATTATCCGATCTCTTATACATCCGTGAGCAGATATGCGTTCAAGCTATTTGTTTCATCAATGTAGGATTGATAGATATTTTTGACTCTAGCTTCTTTGGACATGGAAATAATCAGATTTTTATCTACTTGGGATGTTCTCAAGCCAATAATGACCCCAGCTGGAACCCACTCTATCATTGCGGGAAGATTCATTTTGCAATTTGCGATCAATCGCCATTCTTCATCATATTTGTGGCATTCCTTTTTAATCAAGCTATTCCGCTCGATTAAAAAGGAAGAGGTTTCAATTCTTCTTGCGTAAAATCCGGCAAAGGTACCTGTAACTGCTGTATCATATCCTGTCCCATAACAAACTTTGCAAATTTGGTTGCATCATGGGGAGTGTCGGAATAATATACTGGATAAAGCCTTGTCCCATATTTATAGACACCACAGTTTGAACATCTATTCAGTTTTCCACAACGAAAGCTATCCGAATCATTTAGGTCATACATGAGGCAAAAGCCTTTATGCATGTCGGCATATTTAAGCCATAAAGATTCATTAAACCCATTTTCGGAAAGACAAATGGACAGAATCTCGTCTTGTATTTTTGATCGCAAAGTTAGTACATAGGACAAAAATTGGTTTGTAATTCCATTTGCAAATAACTGTTTTAACCCTTCGACATTCGTAGCTTGTTGAATAAATTCTTGTGGGATGCCGGGTTGATTTTGAAAGGTTTCTTTCATCCCATTCGCTAACGCTGCTAATGCCTCAGAGGAGCTATAGTTACTGACAAATTCTTGACGAATCTTCTCCACATCGATATGTAAAAAGGTATCAAATGGGTCATCATAGCTGCTGGCATTTGAAAAGAATAGTTTATTAGAGCGTAAAGCATCAAGATTATTATTATTCACAGCACGATACTTATATAAAAATCTTGGATAACGAATTTTCGCCATCAGTTGATTAACTTCATTGGGTATATCTTCGCCTGTAAATGAGCACAGAGTTTTCCAATAATCCTGCATTTCATTGTGGCTCATAGCTGTTTTTCGTTCTTCTACTTCCAAAGAAACACCCTCTTTCTAAAATTGACTTCGTTTGAGTTATTCGTTTTCGGCAGGTAAAGTATTTGAAATTTCATTCAGATCGAATCCTTGTCCCTCTAAAAATTCGACTTCATATCCTACTTGAATCCTTACCTGTTCTTGCTCCTCAGTGGATAACTCTGAAAGAAGATTTGACAGTTGCTGTACGTAGTCACAGTCTTCGCCTATATATTCTTGAAAATTATCCTGCTTGCACTTTTCCTGAAAATAGATCATGGCAAATAGGTATGCAATTTTTTTGCTAAGCGGCAAGTCAGGAATATCAAGCGTTAAAAAGGCGCAGATATCTCGGTATGAATATTTTTTGTCGGCAAGTTCACGCTGTATAAAATCTCCCATAGAAGTTGTTTGGAAGGCAGGACTGTTAATATAACGCATAATTGAACTTTTAAAAGTGGACTGAATATTTTCGGCGTTTGCTAATGCTATTTTTTCAATATTCTTCAAGACATCATCAAAATACTTTCCAACGGCCTCTTGGTCATATTGAATGAATCCACTATTATGCGCACAACGATCTCTTTTATCGACGAATTCCTTTACTTCGCTTCGCTTGTTTGCGTGCCAAGAAAAGACGCCTAAATAACCGTCAATGAAGGTTTGCTCAGGAATAATGGAAGAATCAAAAACATTTTCCACTGATTCAAATTGTCCATTAGCTCTGCACAGTCTTTCAACTCGCTCATGGCTGTATGTTTTTAAAGTCCAAAACTCCTTATACAAAAACGCCATAAAAAGCATGTGAAACGCCATGAGGGAGAACTGAAACTTTTCATTGGTATAGTTTTCACAGCATGCACGGACTAAATAAGTTTTGTACTCGTTATTTTCTGTATCCCCAAAATCTATCGGTAAATAATACAGAAGCTTTTGGATATATTCTTCCATATCACTCACCCCAGACTTCCGAAATTTTGTCATTAATCTTTTTCTCGAAAATTTCAATCAGGCGCTTATTTTGCTCCACAATAGCGATTTCTTCTTCCGTCTGATTGACAATCTTTCTCTGCTCATCCAAAGGAGGAAGGGACACAGGATAATTGAGAACAAAATCCTTTGTCAGCCTTCGTAGACCTCCAGTGCCGGTCATTTGGGGAGTGCCCTCGGAAATAAACCGATTGCTGTTAATGATATAGTAAATATATTCCGGCAGAACTCTGACAGGATTTGCTCGAAGAACAAAGAATTCACTGGAACCGAATCCAATACCATTTTCCAAATTTTTTGCTAATCCGGATTTTTCGTTTTCAAAGCAGGGGGTCACTTTAGCCAGCAGCACATCATCATCCCTGAAGTATGTATATCCCGTATAAACTTCTTTCAAAGGACGCTGCTCCTGGACCGAGAAATACATATCTGTTTCGCTTACTACAGCCATGGGAACAAAAGAAACATTTCCATCAAAATCTTTAACTTCGGATTTTCTGGGATTCAGTTCACAGATATCCCCCAGTCGTACCGTTTCCCAATGGGAGTTGTTTTGAATAGTAGGTTTATAGTTTTCTACAACTTGCCGAGCACCGTTGATAACCTTCTGGTAGTTGTCAAGTTCAGCAACAATTTCTTCTTGTACTGGTATGGGCGGGAGTGGAATTTTTATATTTTTAAGATCACTTGCTTTGATGCTTGCTTGATTTACAGCCTTTTGCGCATACGAGCGAGCAATGTCAACAAAAAAAACACTTTTTAGGCAATAGGCAAGATATTGTGATAGCACGACATCTTGCTTGGGTCTTAATCTTAACAAATTGATACCATGTACAACTTTTTCATCAGAATAGAAGATAGCTGTCTTAGCTAGATGCTCTATGCTGTTAATATGACTGAATAAGATATCACCGTTTTGCATAAAAGAATTTTCATCTGGCTCATCATTAGTCCATTTGGTTTTAGATAAATCTACAATTCCGTCCGAAATGGTTTGTATTCTGGTTACTCTATATTTGCCTTCTCCATCATGCTGCTCTACATTTTTCCCATTTTTTATTTCATAACAGAGCTCTGAGAGTGCAACCATAGGCCAACTGCTATTTATTGTTTCACTGATTTTATAGCGTTCCCCTATCAAAATATAATCTTGACCTGCGATTTGATTTTTGTTGACAATAGTTACAAGCGGGTGCTGAATAATTTCGTCATCGGCCGTTTGTGGTTCCAGGTCAGCATGGTATTTTCGGACAATGCGAATTATCTCTGGGATTTCACTTCCTTTTTGTGGCTGCCGCTGTGCTCCTAAATCAAATCCGTCGTTATTTAATTTTACAAATAAAACCTCATCTTTTAATTTAGCAAAAGACTTGTCAATGAGCAAAATACTGGTTTTAACACCACTGTACGGGTTAAAGACACCGGCAGGCAGTGAGATTACTGCATACAGCAAGCCATCGTCTACCAGATATTTCCGAAGCTCCTTATAGGCATTGGCAGACTGGAACACAATACCCTCAGGGACAATGATTGCTGCCCGGCCTGTCGGGTTGAGGTGCTCGGCGATGTAGTCCACAAACAGTACTTCGGATCGCTTAGCTTTTACCCGATAGCGGCTGTGGGGCATAATTCCACCTTTTGGCGTCATAAAAGGCGGATTCGCAAGGATGACATCATAACAATCATCCCATTTTTCTTCACTGGTTAGGGTGTCATATTCGCTGATTTTGGGCTTTGTAAAATGGTGAAGGTACATATTTACCCGAGACAGACGCACCATATCTGGAGAAATATCGTACCCGGCAAAGTTTTCCGTCAAACGCTTTCGGTCATCAGCGGTCAGTGTGCTTTTGCCATCTTCATCCTTGTTCTGTGCAAGAATGTGACGATAGGCACTGATCAGAAAACCGGCTGTACCGCAGGCAGGGTCCAGAATAGTCTCGTTTTTCTTCGGGTCGATGATTTCCACCATCATATCAATGATATGGCGGGGGGTACGAAACTGGCCGGCATCTCCCTGGCTGCCCATAATGGACAGCAGATATTCAAAGGCATTGCCCAAATCCTCGCTGTTGTCATACGAGAAGTCGCTGACTTCTTTGAGGAACATATTCAAGGTATCCGGGTCCCGATAAGGGATATATGCTCCACGGAAAATATCCCGGAACAGCTGCGGAAGGTTGGGGTTCGTAGCCATTTTTTCAATGCCTTCCGCATAGAGAAAAGCCCTTTGCTGCCCGCTGTTTTCGGGCTTCATGATTTCCGTCCAGGCATACTTCTCATACTCACCTGTAAAAAACTGCCGGGTGCCGCCAAATTCCAAACCTTCTATATCCATGTCATCCATGAATTTATAAATGAGCGCAATGGTAATCTGTTCAACCTGTGCCTTGGGGTCAGGCACTTTACCCACCAGAATATCCCGTAGCGTATTGATTTTGCGCTTTACATTAAATGTCAACATTTATTTTCCTCCTACATAAAGCGGGATACATTTACGTTATCAGCAACATAATCTACCACGCTTTGCATACTATCCAGCCCCAAATGCTTCAGATCAGCCATAGTGTATGTGCTGATGTCCGTTCCAAGCAGCTGGAATTTTCGGTCTTCGATGGCTCTGCGCACATCTTTGTCTGTTATATAAGTGGCAAAAAATTCTTTTACATCAGCATACTTTTCTGACGGAATACTGTGCGTCAGGGCATATCCCTCAAATTCATCCTCTACCAATTCCTTTTTGCTCTTAAAGAATGGCAGGACACCAAAGATTTTGTCCAGAATTTCCCGGGCCGTGATGCGGCGATCACTGCCAATGGAGCGCCGCAGCTTGTCCCAGGTGTAATACTCGTTGGGCTGATTCATAATGTGGTCATCAATATAGCGGATGACAGCGGGATAGTTGCCTTGCTCATACTGTTCTCTCGCAACTGGATCTTCTTTGACAGTCTCCTCGAATTTATCAAAGTACATCCGGTCAATCTTCATGCCCTCAGCACCGATTTTGGTCTCCACCAGTGTTTTCAGCGGGTCAGGAGCAAAGTTTTCATACCCATCCGGATCAACAGGTGGAGTACCAGGCGACACACTACTGCCTTGGAATCGGGGCAGCTTTAAGACTTCATCATAATCAAACTTTTCTTCAAAATATTCGCAGTTCCCAAAGAAGTCAAACAGTTTGAATGTTTCCTTGGGGTACTCATGGACGATTTCCTGACCGCCGTTTCTCTCTTTGAAGATGAAATCATGTTTTCGTGTACCACGGCCCTTAATCTGGATAAAGTCTGTGGGAGAGAAGATAGGTCGCAGTAACCCGATATTCAGCAAATCTTCGCAGTCATACCCGGTTGTCATCATGCCCACTGTGACACAGATTCTGGTCTTGGATGATTTATACCCTTCCAGGAAACTGGTTGTTCCGCTCAGATTATTGTTCTGGAAGTTGATTGTATAGGTCTGTGCGTTCATAACGTCTGATGTGATCTGCATAGCAAAATCCGAACAGTATTTGCCGGGGAACATCATATCCGCATACACGTTCAGCAGCTGTGTGATTTTTGCTGCATGTTTGCGGCTTACGCAGAAGATGATGCCTTTGCCAATTTCTCCGGTAATCGGGTCACGGAGTGCATTGTCCATAAAAGTTTTGACAAACATCTTGTTGGTTTCTTCGGAGAAAAACTTCTTTTCAAAGTCACGGGCAAAGTAGGTTTCTTCCTGTTCTTCGTCCGCTTCATCCCCTTGCGAAATCACGGCATAACCTTCATCTGCCAATAATTTTGTTGTAATATCAGTTCTGGCGTCCACTACTGTGGGATTGATCAAATAGCCGTCACGAACTCCATCCAGCAGTGAATAGCGGTATGTTGGGTCGCCGCTTTCACAGCCAAAGGTTTTATAGCTGTCCAGCAGTTGCCGTTTTTCCCATGACCGTGGATCAGTAGCTTTCAGCCTTTCTACATCAATATTTTTGATATAGTCTTTGGGCGTAGCCGTCAATCCCAGCTTATAGCCGAGAAAATATTCGAATACGGCCCGGCTGTTTCCATTGATGGAACGATGACTCTCATCGGCAATGATAAGTGAAAAATCGGTAGGCTTAAAGAAACGCTTGTATTTATTATTGAACATAAGCGTTTGTACGGTGGAAACAACAACCTCCGCTTTCCGCCAATCATCTACGTTCTCCTTGAAGATAACTGTGTGATAGTCAGGAGCAAGATAATTCTGGAAGTTTTTCTTAGCCTGATTTTCAAGCTCGATTCTATCCACCAGGAAAAGCACCCGATTCGCATTTCCACTCCGCAAGAAAAGACGAATTACGGCAGCAGATGTGAGCGTCTTACCTGTGCCGGTTGCCATCTCAAACAGAAACCTCTGATTTCCACGTCGTACAGATTCCTGCAAGGCTTTCAGCGCATTGATCTGATACTGACGGAGAAAGCGCAGTCCATTATCATATAAGAATTGATGACGAGTTTCCGGATTTATGTACTCGGGTGCCTCCATATATCGAGGGTTTTTGATTACGGCAATATAATCCGCTCCAATTTCCTCTGAATATAGTTTTGCTGGGTCGGCGTTCATAGCTTTGCTTTCCCGAATGCTTTCATAGCTGGGGAAAGCCGTGATAAGCTGCGGGTTTCCCTTGTAAATATTCCAGAAATAATGCTGATTTCCGTTGGAGAGGATCACATACTTGAGATAAAAAGACTTGGCATATTCTCTGGCCTGTTCCTTGCCGACCAGGGGATCTTTATCCTCTGCTTTTGCTTCCATCACAATAAAAGGCTTACCTTTATCATCGAGGAGCAGAAAATCCACAAAGCCATTCTTCACCTTATCAAAATTTTCGCCCAGGCCTGTCAAATCAGCTTTGGACATTTTGACATTGGGTTCCAGCTGTATATTTGCAGGTCCGTTTTCATCGTCAAAGAAACGCCAGCCAGCTTCTTCTAACAGACGATTGATTTTAATTCTTGCACTTGCTTCTTTCTTTTTCAAAACAGCAGCCCTCCCTCTGTTTGCGACTGCGATTGTAATTTATAAACTATGCTGTGATTGATATTTATAGGTGTTCGTGGGTTTACTGACATTGGCAGGTATCAGCCATATTCTATTGATCTGTACAGCGCCTTCTATACGATTATTCTTACAAAGGATTTGGACTTGTCGGGCGCTTATGTTCCATTTCTGCGCAGCTTCCTGCGTTGCAATATAGCCATTCAGCATTGAATCCACCTCCGGTAAAAGCAAACAATTACCATTTCTATTATATTCGTTTAAACGAATTTGTTCAATGCAAAATTCGTGATTTTTCTTACAAAGAGAATGAAATTACGATCTCTTTTAAGTTGACTAATAAGGGACAAAACAATAGTTGCACTACATCGGACAGATTCGTAAAAATCCTTAATTTGCGCGAAGGCAACGAGGAGAGTTCCGAAGAAACAACTGGCTGTAAAGCCAGTGTTTATGCGGAATTCGACGACTGCCCGCGAGTCGGGAAGTTTGTAAAACTTCTCGACTTCAGGCACTTTGAGAGGTTTTTCAGGTTTGACCAGAGTGACAGAAAAACATACAAAAAAGCAATTTCTGATGGAGTGAATGTCTCAGTCGTATTGGACTGCGGCTTCGGAAACACATCAAAACGGAAATAGATGGTTCAGAGCTAACCTCGAAAACACGATGTGTTTCCTTGGTGAGGCGTATCTGTCAAATAGATTTCCAGACAAAAGTGTTCGTTCATGCAAGCATGACTCGCACTTTTGCAGAAAATCTGCTTGGCTCTGAACAATATCACATTCAACTAAATAACAGAAGTGTGAAAGACCGTTCATTTTCAAGAAAAATTGAAAGTGAGCGGTCTTTCTTTGTATCTGAAAGTCATCGTATTGATGCACAGCTAAAGACAGTAATTGACAGAACACTTGCAAGATGGACTAAAGTCAGGAACAAGGAGTTCTACTACATAATGAAATGTGCTGATGACAATAGGGCAGCAATGGAGACAATGCATAGTATCTTCCTCGCTTTTAAAGATACAGATAGATTACCATGATATTGCCATGAGATAAAGAGAAATTCTTTTCCTGTCTTGTCCCAGATGTTGGAAAAACTGATAAAAACAAAATTTTTTCAGCATCTTGGATATACCGAATCGGCATAGAAAATCTGAGAAAATAATTTCATAAATCGGGAATGGAAGGAGTGAAGAATTTATGAAATGTTGGAAACACATCAGTATGACAAAGCCGATAGGCGTAGCTCCGTGAAAATTTATTTTCATGGTTTTAGGGGGATTGGGGCATTTCCCCAACAAGCTAAAAATGCATTTTGTGTGCACAAATGCACTGCTTGCCAAGTAGCGAAATTAGGAATGAAAGAGAGGATAAGACAATGGAAAATGTAACTTTTGATTATAAATTTTACAGGATACCTAAGAGATTTTTTAAGGAAGAGAAGTTCAGAGATATGACGAATGTAGCAAAAGTATTATATGGAATACTGCTGGATCGCAAGTGCCTGTCAGACTCCAATGGAGACGCATGGCGTGATGAATATGGAATTACCTATATCATTTTCACAATTGAAGAAATTATGAACTTGATGAATCTGGGAAACAAGAAGGTTAATAAAATGTTGATAGAATTGGAACAGCATGGGTTGATTTACCGCAGACACCAGGGATTGGGAAGAACGAATAAGATTTATGTTTATGATTTGCTCAAAGCAGATAATTCAAATTGGCTGCCAAAACAAATTATGTTCGGAAAGGGGAGAATCAATGAGAAAGAAGTATTATGAAGATGCAAAAGAGAATGCAGCCTTTGAAAGATGTGCAGATGTAATAACATCCATGATTCTAAAATATGGACCGGCTTTAAAACGAAAATGGAATCTAAACGAGTGGATTAGGAATATTCAGGCAGAAAGTCTATGGAAAGACATAGCTTGCAAAAGATATCAGCGGTATTTTATTTGCATGATGAATATGAAAAGTCTTCCTGTATGACAAAATCAAATTGACTAATGCTGATTAGCAATATATAATATAGACAAAACGAAAATGACACAAACGGAGGAACAATGAAGTGGAGAAGGTTATAACACTTGAGGAAGCATTAAAAAGAATTAAAGAGTTGGAAAATGAGAACGCCGAGTTACGTGAAGAATTGGAATATTATAAAAATCGTAAATTAAGCGGAAGGCAGAAGCACAATGCAAAATGGATGGCTATTTACAATGATTTTGTTGCTGGTTATGAAAGTGGAATGACTATGATAGAAATTGCAAAGCGTAATAATGTCAGTAAGAGAACGATTTACAGGTATAAAGCGTATTATGACAAAATCACCAAAACAGAACTCTAGACCATTTTGCTGGCATCAGCAAAATGGTCAGATATGATGCTTTCGGACAAAAATGAACGGAGGAGTTTTATGGCGGAAGATAAAAAGAAGGAAATTGATGTTACAGTAATAGAAGTAACCGAAGAATACTTAAAAGAAAAACTCTATGAAATTAGAGGTAAACGGGTATTGTTGGATGCTGATTTAGCAGAGATATATGGGTATACAAATAAAAGATTTAATGAGCAGGTGAGAAATAATATTGAGAAATTTGATTCTGATTTTATGTTTGAATTGACAGATGATGAGACAGAATATTTGCGGACGAATTTTTCGACCGCAAATATAAGTTCAAAAAGTCGTTACAATCCACATGTATTTACAGAGCAAGGGCTATATATGCTGATGACTGTTTTAAAAGGATCATTGGCTGTTAAGCAGAGTAAGGCATTAATAAGAACCTTTAAGAAAATGAAAGATTACATATTAGAAAATCGTGATTTAATAGGTCAGCGGGAAATACTTCAGTTAAGCATGGAAACTGCTAACAACAGAATAGAAATTAACAAAATCAACTCAGATATGATATCTCTTGAAAAGCAGATTTCAGATGTTGCAGAAGGCTTGAAGGATGTTGTGACAAAATCTGAGTTGGCTGATATGATGAACAGCTTTGTTTCAGACGATGATGACAAGTGGCTCATGTTTAATGCAAAATTCAGTAGTGCAGATGAGGTATATGAGTCCATTTATAAACAGGCAAAGTCGTCAATATATGTCGTTGACAATTATATTGGTTTAAGGACGCTGGTACACCTTAAGAATTCTCCTACTGGAGTAGATATTATTTTATTCAGTGATAATGTTGGAAATAATAAACTTCACAATATAGAATTTGCAGATTTCTGCAAGGAGTACCCAACAGTAAATTTGTCAATGAAAAAGACAGGCGGTATATTCCATGATCGTTTTATCGTGTTGGATTATGGAACTGCTGATGAAAGGGTTTTCTTATGTGGTGCTTCATCAAAGGATGCTGGCGCTAGAATAACCAGTATTGTTGAAGATTATGGAATATCTAAATATGCCCCTGTGATTGCCATGCTGTTAAAAAATTCGACGTTAATTTTACCACAATAGAGGGGAGCGAATGATTAAACATTCGTAAAGACAATCTATTAACACAAGAGGAGTTTGGCCAATTATTTCATGTTACCAGGCAAACTGTTTCAAATTGGGGAAACGGAAAAAGTTATCCTGATTTGCAAATCCTTGTAAGCATGAGTAATCAATTTAGCTCGCACCCAGTGCTCCTTAAGACAAAGTAGAAATAGTGCAATTTTCACATGATATTATACAAGAATTACATAGAAATATATCGTATTATTG
>OGZZ01000652.1_pt1 | contig 27121 bp, 18 predicted proteins | sample 1577021 | NCBI WGS metagenome assembly OGZZ01 (sample SAMEA3541526, study PRJEB24748) | human gut metagenome | biome: human gut; feature: human-associated habitat; material: faeces | place: China | collected 2012
CGGAGCTACAGACAGAGGCGAAGAGCTAAAGAAGGCTGTGACCTGTGCAGAGTGGGCCAAATCACCTATGCAGTCCATAAACTATCTGTCATGTCATGACAACTATACTCTCTGGGACAGGTTTATTATATCCAATTCACATGAGAGCGAAGATATGCGCATCCGCATGAATAAGCTTGCAGCAGCCATCCTTTTTACAGCGCAGGGGATTCCGTTTTTCCTGCATGGAGAGGAGTTTGCCAGAACAAAGATTGATGAAGCAGATGGGGCTCCCATAGAGAACAGCTATTGTAGTCCGCTTTCTGTCAATGCAATAGATTATGACAGGGCAGAGCAGTTTGCAGAGCTTAAAGCCTACTATAAGGGGCTTATAGCACTAAGGAGGGCTCATAAGGCATTTTACCTTGACACAATTGATGAGATTAAGAAATCCGTTCATTTCATGGATGATATGCCTGATGGCGTTGTAGCATATACTATTGATAGCGATACAGAGAAGGTGTTCGTAGCTTACAATGCCGGCAAAAATAAAATCACAATTAAACTTTCAGATGCTTTGTGGGAGGTTCTCGCAGATGAAGCTTCCGCAGGAGATAAAGCTCTTTACACAATAAAAGACCAGGCAATAATACCCGGGGTATCATGCCTGGTTGCAGTGTGCAAATGCTAGTGAGTTGATTTATTGATGTAGCTTGTCTTGTATTTTGAATATACTATTTTCTGGCTGCGATACAGGCCAAAGTATCCTGACAGCATATAGCTGAATGGGATTGCCAAAAGAAAGTACGGCATGCCGTCGTAGCCAAACAGCTCAAAGCTGATGAGCAGCGATGTAATCGGACAGTTGGTGACACCACAGAACAGTGAAATCATGCCGACAGCTGCACACAGCGATGGCTCAAAGCCTGTCAGATTGCCGAACAGGCATCCAAAGGTTGCGCCTATGAAAAAGGATGGTACAATCTCGCCGCCCTTATAGCCTGCGCCAAGGGTTAGTGCGGTGAAGATGATTTTTAGCAGGAATGCTTCAGGTCTGACAGAGCCGTCTATACTGTTTTGGATGACACTCATTCCGGTGCCGTTGTAGGTCTGGCTTCCGACAAGCATTGTTGCTATGATTACAAGACAGCCGCCGACGAATACTCTTGTATACTTGTTTGGCAGATATTTTTTGTACAGTGCCTCGCCTGAGTGGAGAGCCACACAAAAGAGTATGCTCACGAGTGCGCACAGTATTGCAAGCGCAGAGATTTTTACTGAGTTTAAAATAGTAAAGTCCGGTATGTTTTCAATAGCAAAAAATTCATTTGTAACATTGAAGTATGATGCGATACCGTGAGCGATGAGGGAGCTTATCACACATGGAACGAGTGCTATATAATACATGACACCGACGCTTATCATCTCCATGGAGAAAATAGCGGCTGCCATCGGAGTGCCAAACAGTGCACTGAATGCAGCACTCATACCACACATAATCATGACATGTTTGTCCTTTTCATCAAATCTGAATACCCTGCCTATAGAGCTTCCGATGCTGCCTCCCATTTGCAGAGCGGCACCCTCACGGCCGGCAGAGCCACCGAACAGGTGAGTGATAAGCGTGGATACAAATATAAGCGGAGCCATTCTAAAGGGCACCTTGTCGCCTGAATGGATAGCCGATATTACCAGATTGGTTCCGGTGTCGTTATCGTCTTTACACAGATGATAGAGTCCTACAATGGCAAGTCCGCCGATTGGCAGAAAGTAAATGAGCCAAGGGTATTTCATCCTGAAATCGGTTACGACCGACAGTGCAAAATAAAATGCTGTGCCGCAGCTTCCTGCGACAATGCCGACAACGATAGAAAAGATTACCCATTTAATGGATGTTATAAGGCGTTTTGTATTATGCTTTACCTTATGCACAATCAATTGCCTGGTTGTTTCATTCATTATGTTACACCTCTTTTAAACTTTTTATTAATTTCATATTAACATTAACTAATTTAATTTACAAGTTGCACTTTATGATGTTATAATAACTAAATAAAACGAAAATATCATATGATTTCATATGTATATTATATATTATTTTAAAATACAGGCTCACGCGGCCTATACAATGCGTATACAACAAAAGGGAGGAATTATAACATGAGAACTAGCGGTGTATTAATGCCAATCTCATCACTGCCATCACAGTATGGTATTGGAACTATGGGAAAGGAGGCAAGACGTTTTGTCGATTTCCTTGAGAAGGGAGGCCAGACATACTGGCAGATTCTTCCAATCTGTCCTACCAGCTATGGAGATTCTCCATACCAGTCATTTTCAAGCTTTGCAGGCAATCCTTATTTTATCGACCTGGAGCTTTTATGCAAGGACAAGCTTCTGACAAAGAAGGAGTGCGAGTCATATAAGTGGGGTAAAAAGCCACAGTATGTAGATTATGGCATCATGTATGTCAACAGATATGCTCTTTTAAGAAAGGCATATGAGCGTTTTTCAAAGAAGATACCTGCTGACTATGAAGCATTCTGCAGCAAAGAGGCAGAGTGGCTTGATGAGTACACACTCTTTATGGCATTAAAGGATGCCAATGGCGGAGTGGCATGGAGCGAGTGGGATGAAGCTCTCAAGGTGAGAAAGCCTGAGGCTATAGAGGAAGCAAAGGAGAAGTATGCTGATGATATTGCCTTCTACAAGATGCTCCAGTATCTCTTCTTCAAACAGTGGACTGCTTTAAAGGCATATGCCAATGAGAAGGGAATAAGAATTATCGGAGATGTACCTATTTATGTTGCAATGGATTCGGCAGATGTATGGGCTAATCCTACACAGTTCTATCTTGATAAGGACTTAAATCCAATCGAGGTGGCAGGATGTCCTCCTGATGCTTTCTCAGCAGACGGACAGCTTTGGGGCAATCCTCTTTTCAGATGGGATGTTATGAAGAAGGACGACTACAGCTGGTGGACAAAGCGTATCAGTGCTATGGCAAAGCTTTATGATATCGTTCGAATCGATCATTTCAGAGGCTTTGATTCATTCTATGCCATTCCTGCAAAGGATGATACAGCAAAGAACGGTGTATGGAAAGATGGTCCGGGCATGGATTTGTTCAATGTGCTTGAGAAGAAGCTTGGTAAGCTTCCTATCATCGTGGAGGACCTCGGCTTCCTCACACCTTCCGTAAAGAAGCTTTTAAAGGATTCAGGCTTCCCTGGCATGAAGGTTATCCAGTTTGCCTTCGATTCAAGAGAAGACAGCGATTATCTGCCACATAACTATCCGCAGCACTGTGTTGTATACACAGGTACCCATGACAATGACACAGTTATGGGTTGGATGAAGACAGCTCCAAAGGATTGCGTAAGGTTTGCAAAGGATTACTTAAACCTCACAAAGGAGGAGGGCTACAACTGGGGCATGATGCGTGCGGCATGGTCATCAGTTGCCGATATGGCTATTGTTCCTATGCAGGATCTGCTTGGACTTGATTCAAAGGCCCGTATCAACATTCCTTCAACTACCGGTGGCAACTGGCAGTGGAGAGCTACTCCTGAGCAGATAGACAATAAGCTTGCAAAGAAGCTCCACAAGTGTATGCAGATGTATGCACGTCTGAGAGAGGAGCCTGAGGAGGCTTCTGACAAATCAGATGCTAAAGAAACAGCTGATGCTTCTACAGGCAAGACAGCAGGATGTGAGAAAAAGGCTGCTAAGTAGTTTGGTTTAAAATACTATATATTATTACAAAAGACCACAGGTTATCTGTTTTGAAGCCTGTGGCCTTTTTATGTGTAATAATTCAAAGAGCAGGTGAATACACTTTGATTATAGAATAAAGTGTATGGAGGAAGCTTTTATGGGCAGTAATATGGACAGTAAAGAGTTTGATTTATATAAAGATATCAGATGCCGCACAAACGGCGAGATTTACATAGGTGTCGTCGGTCCTGTGCGCACAGGCAAGTCCACATTTATAAAGCATTTCATGGAGCTTTGTGTCATCCCGAAGATGGACAATGAGTATGCTAAAAAGCGTGCAGTCGATGAACTGCCGCAATCAGGCAAAGGAAAGACTATTATGACGACTGAACCGAAATTTATTCCACAGGATGCGGTTACTATCAGTCTGGATGATGGCAGCGCTGTGAAGGTACGCCTTGTGGACTGTGTGGGCTTTACAGTTGGGGATGCTGTCGGTTATCTCGAGGAGGACGGCGAGCGTATGGTCAAAACACCATGGTTCGACGAGGATATACCTTTTGAGGAGGCTGCAGTTGTAGGTACAAAAAAGGTAATAGAGGAGCATTCGACAGTGGCTGTACTTGTAACCACTGACGGCAGCATAGGCGATATAAAAAGACAGAGCTATGAGGCAGCAGAAAGAGAAACCGTCATGCAACTTGAGGCTTCAGGAAAGCCATTTGTAATTGTGGTAAATACTACAAAGCCTTTTGCAGCAGAAACGAGACTTTTGTGCGAGTCACTTTGCAGAGATTATAAAGCGGCTGCCATTCCAATAGACTGTGAAAAGCTTTGCATGGGACAGATTACAGATATTATGGAAAAGCTCTTATATGAATTTGCAGTCACGAGAGTGGACTATGATATACCGAAATGGGTGCAGCTTCTGCCTTATGACAATTATGTAAAGCAGGCCGTAATTACATATGCAAAGACTTTTCTTGCAAGGGCTTCAAAGCTGAAGGATGTCGCACTGATGAGCACTGATATGCCTGAATCGGATGGGGATATATTAAAAGCGGTATCCCTTGCCGGGATGGGGCTGTCTGATGGTGTGGTAAAGGTTAAAATTGAGATTGCAGAGAAGTACTACTACGAGAATATTTCCGCGCTGTGCGGTGTGACTGTTTCCGGGGAAAAGGAGCTGATTTCCCTGATTCTTTCACTCACTGAGGAAAAGAATGAATACGAAAAGATTAAGGATGCTTTTTCATCGGTGCAGCAGAAGGGTTATGGTGTTGTGATGCCACAGCTGTCTGATATCAGAATGGAGGAGCCGGTGCTTATAGCCCATGGAAACAAGTTTGGCGTAAAAATGAAGGCTATTTCACCGTCAATACATATGATAAGGGCTAATATCGAGACCGAGATAGCGCCGATAGTCGGAAGCAGGGAACAGGCAGAGGATCTGATAGATTACATAAAAAATGGTGAAAACAGTGACAGTGGAGTCTGGAAGACTAATATTTTTGGAAAGTCTGTCGGGGAGCTTATGGAGGACGGAATAAGAAGCAAAATAATGCAGATGGATGATGAGTGCCAGATAAAGCTTCAGGAAACCATGCAAAAGATTGTGAATGACTCAAATGGTGGCATGATTTGTATAATTATATAATGATATGAGGGTCAAAAGGTATTTTGACCCTTTAATCATATAATTATTGATTGGTAATTAGAGTTTAATTACTATATTAAACGAAATATAAGTTGACTATATTGCATAAAGATAGCATAATGATACATAAAGACTGATTTCTTTGCGGAAAGAGAGAGAAAAAGCGAAAGAGAGTAGGTTACATGCAGATAATTTTTATACATCACAGTTGTTTTCTTGTGGAACTGGATGACAAGGTGCTTATATTTGATTATTTTGATGGAGACAAGGTGGAGGGTATGCATTTTACCGGAAAGCTGCCATCTTATGAGTTGGATACAAAAATCTATATGTTTGCGAGTCACAGCCACAAGGATCATTATGATATGGATATTTTGCGTCTGGCTGACAAATATCCGAATATACATTATATTTTTTCAAAGGATATCCGTATCAGTCCGCATTTTCTGTCAAAGCATGGCATTGATCCCGCTGTCAGGGACAGGGTGACATTTGTTTCACCTGACAATACATATCATGTTGATGATCTGGATATAATGACACTTAGATCCACCGATGCCGGGGTGGCATTTTATGTTGCCTCAAACGGTGTGAGCCTGTTTCATGCCGGTGATTTAAACGACTGGGAGTGGGATGGCGCAGGAGACCTGATAAACGGCAGAGTGCGCAGAGCCTTCAGACATGAGATAAAAAAGCTTTCGGAAAAACCAATAAACGTGGCGTTTTTCCCGATGGATCCAAAGCTTATGGAGTATCAGTTCAAGGGTTTTGATTTCTTTTTACAAAATACCTCGGCAGAGTTTGTTTTCCCTATGCACATGTGGCAGGACTACAGCGGTATCATTGAATACAAGAAGAGACTCAGCAATAAGGACAAGGCTGACAGGGTTATTGAGATTGAACGTGAAAATCAGACGTTCGCTTTTGGAGAGAACTATTGAATTATTTCACAAATTCATTTATAATAAATAAGTTCAATAAATTTTAGGAGGGTAATTATGGGGGACTTTTTCATGTGCGTAGCACAATATGTTATTATTATGATTGTTTTGGCGGCCATAGGTTTTTGTGGGGCTTTAATAGGGGTAAGGCTTCGTAAAATGAAGGACGCAAAGACAAAAGAATAGGAGATTCAAGTAATGAAGAAGAGTTATGGCGTTAACGAATTACGTCGTATGTACCTTGAGTTCTTTGAGAGCAAGGGACATCTCGCAATGAAGAGTTTTTCACTGGTGCCTCACAATGACTACAGTCTGCTTCTTATTAATGCAGGTATGGCACCGCTTAAACCATATTTTACAGGACAGGAGGTTCCACCAAGACGCCGTGTGACTACATGCCAGAAGTGTGTCAGAACAGGTGATATCGAGAATGTAGGTAAGACAGCGCGTCATCTTACATTTTTTGAGATGCTCGGAAACTTCTCGTTTGGCGATTATTTCAAGCATGAAGCAATCGCATGGTCATGGGAATTTTTGACAGAGGTGCTCGGTCTTGAAAAGGACAGGCTTTATCCTTCCATCTACGGTGAGGATGATGAGGCATTTGATATCTGGACTAAGGAAGTAGGAGTGCCGGGAGATCGTATTACACGTTTCTACAGAGATCCAAAGACAGGTGAGTGTGACAACTTCTGGGAGCATGGCGCAGGTCCTTGCGGTCCTTGCTCTGAGATTTACTACGACCGCGGTGAGAAGTACGGCTGTGGCAAGCCTGATTGTAAGGTAGGCTGTGACTGTGACCGTTTCATGGAGGTGTGGAACAATGTATTCACACAGTTTAACGGTGACGGACACGGTGGATACACTGAGCTTGAGCACAAGAACATTGATACAGGTATGGGACTTGAGCGTCTTGCTGTTGTAATGCAGGATGTTGATTCGGTATTCGATATTGATACAATGAAGGCTATCCGTGACAAGGTCTGCGGGCTTTCAGGCAAGAAATATCATGTCGATGAGATGGACGATGTTTCTATCCGTCTTATCACAGACCATATCCGTTCGTCTACATTCCTTATCTCTGACGGAGTTATGCCATCTAACGAGGGCAGGGGCTATGTGCTTCGCCGTATCATCAGACGTGCCGCTATGCACGGACGTACACTTGGCATACAGGGAGCATTCCTTGGCAAAATCGCACAGGTTGTCATTGATGAGAGCAAGGACGGTTATCCGGAGCTTGAGGAGAGAAAGGATTTCATCCTTAAGGTGCTCACTCAGGAAGAGGAGAAGTTCGCAAAGACTATCGACCAGGGACTTGGTATCCTTGGAGATATGGAAGAACGCATGAAGGCTGACGGTGTCAAGGTGCTCTCAGGAGAGGATGCATTTAAGCTTTACGATACATACGGCTTCCCTGTAGATCTCACGGCAGAGATTCTCGAGGAGAAGGGCTTCACATATGATGAGGCTGGCTTTGAGAGTTGTATGGAGGCTCAGAGACAGAAGGCAAGAGGAGCCCGCAAGGAAACAAACTATATGGGGGCTGATGCCAATGTTTACAATGATATAGATTCTGAAATTACTACAGAGTTCACAGGCTATGACAAGCTTACTGACACAGCTGAGATTGCTTTCCTTACCACATCGGATGATGTAGTCGAGGCTCTTTCAGATGGTGATAAGGGCTCTGTAATCGTGCCAAACACACCTTTCTATGCCACAATGGGTGGTCAGCAGGGTGACAAGGGTATCATAAAGACTGAGAGCGGTACATTTGTTGTTGAGGATACAGTAAAGGTTGTCGGCAACAGATATGCACATGTAGGTTATGTGTCAGAGGGTATGATCCGCACAGGCGAGAAGGCTACACTTTCTGTTGATACAAAAACAAGAACAAACACATGCAGAAATCACTCTGCCACTCATCTGCTTCAGAAGGCACTGCGTGAGGTACTCGGCACACATGTAGAGCAGGCTGGTTCTTACCAGGATGCTGAGAGAACACGTTTTGATTTTTCTCATTTTTCTGCTATGACTGCTGAGGAGCTTAAAAGGGTTGAGGATATCGTAAACGAGAAAATCAACGAAGCTATTGAAGTTCGCACAGATATCATGACTGTCGATGAGGCTAAAAAGACAGGTGCCATGGCTCTTTTCGGTGAGAAATACGGTGAAAAGGTACGTGTCGTATCAATGGGCGATTTTTCTAAGGAATTCTGCGGTGGTACACATGTAAAGAATACATCTGATATCAAGGTATTCAAGATTCTTTCGGAGAGTGGTGTGGCTGCAGGCGTAAGACGTATCGAGGCTATCACAGGCGACAATGTATTCGCTTATTACAGCAATATGGAGAAGGAGCTTGAGGAGGCGGCTAAGGTTGTTAAATCAACTCCTGCCAACCTCAAAGAGAGACTTGAGCACCTGATGGCTGAGATGAAGGCACTTCAGAGTGAGAATGAGTCTCTTAAGAGCAAGGCCGCAAAGGATGCGCTCGGCAATGTTATGGATCAGGTAGTTGATGTAAACGGCATCAAGCTTCTTGCAACAAGTGTTGACGGCGTTGATATGAATGGACTGCGTGATCTTGGCGATTCCCTCAAGGAAAAGCTTGGCGAGGGAGTTATCGTGCTTGCTTCTTCAAATGAAGGCAAGGTAAATCTTGTTGCCATGGCAACAGACGCTGCCATAAAGAGCGGTGCACATGCAGGAAACTTAATCAAGGCAATCGCCTCAAAGGTAGGCGGTGGCGGCGGTGGACGCCCTAACATGGCTCAGGCCGGTGGAAAGAACCCGGCAGGTATTCCTGATGCTATTGCTTCAGTAAAGGACGCACTTTCAGGTATGATTAAGTAACAAAAATGCATATATAGTGCTTTAAAATGCATCTTTTAAAAAATAGGTCTAAATTTGTTAAAAAAATCAAATTAGACCTATTTTTTTTTGTGAAAGTATGGTAAAATTGTACTAAATTATAAATTGAGATTAAACTGAAAGGATGAATATGTATGAAGAGGTTGATAGCTGCAACACTTGTGGCTGCCATGGGGGTTTCATTACTTACCGGGTGTGGAGTATCAAATAAATCACATGACAATACACAGGTTGGGATGACGGAGGATTCTTCGGATAATGCGAAGGACAAGGAAGTGAAGATGCATGTGTGGTGTTCTAAGGATGATGTGGATATTACTACACAGTTGATTGAAAGCTTCAAGGAGGCTAATAAAGGAACTGATTTTAATATAATTATCGAGGAGTCAGAGGATTCTGATGCCAGAGATAATATATTATCAAATGTGCATAATGGTGCGGATGTATTCCCTATAGCGGATGACCAGATAACTTCTATGGCAGCGGGAGGCGCTCTTTATGAGATAGAGGATGTGGATGCCGTTAAAAAGGCTGACGATGAAGGTGCGGTTGAGGCTGCCACTATCGATGGCAAATTATATGGATATCCGCTGACCGCTGACAATGGATATTTTATGTATTACAATAAGAATTATTTCTCAGACAGCGATGTGGCTACGCTTGATGGCATGCTCGATATTGCAGGGGCCAATGGTAAGTACGTGACTATGGACTGGAGCTCAGGCTGGTATCTGTATTCATTTTTTGGAAATACAGGGCTTGATTTTGGCGTGAATGATGATGGTGTGACAAACCACTGCAACTGGAATTCTATCATCACAAGCATCAAGGGTGTTGATATAGCACAGGCTATGCTTGATATTGCGGCTAAGCCGGGCTTTAAGAACTGTGTACAGGACGATTTTATTGCAGGAGTACAGGACGGAAGTGTTATTGCCGGTGTCAGCGGATGCTGGAATGCAGCAAAAATCAAGGAATTATGGGGCGATGATTATGGTGCTGTAAAGCTGCCTACATACACATGTGCCGGACAGCAGATTCAGATGTCATCGTTTAAAGGCTATAAATATATGGCTGTAAATGCATACACCAAGTATCCTGAGTGGGCAAATAAGCTTGCCCAGTGGTTTACAAACGAGGATAACCAGAAGCTCCGCTTTGAGATGAAGAATGTAGGCCCTGCCAATAAAGTGGCAGCCGCAGATGATGCGGTCAAAAAGGTTCCTGCTATTATGGCTGTTATGGATCAGGCACAGTACGGAAAACTCCAAAGAGTTGGAAATTCTTACTGGGATGCGGCGACGGAGTTTGGCGAAAAAATGGCGGCCGGTAATCCTGATAATACAGCTCTTCAGGAGATAATGGATAATCTTGTTGCCGGGATAATACAATCTGTCGCTGAATAGAGGGGTATGTAACATGAAATTAGATGCAAAAAAAAGTAAAGCTGCTGTTAAAGACAGCACAGTAAAACAAAAAAAGGCGAAAGTAAAAGTGCCAAAGCCTGCTAAAGCACCGAAGGTCAAAAAAAATGTCAAAGCAAAAAAACCTCAAAAGATTAATAACAAACCAAAGGTCAAGGGAAAGAAAAAGTTAAGTACAAAATTGATACTTATTCCTGTTTTTATTGTAGGCTTTGTAAGTGTTATTTCAAGTGGTTTATCTCTTAAAAATTTATCAAAGGTTAATGATGCTGCTTCTCAGATTGTGGACAACTCAATGGTTGGAACTGAGCTGCTCAACGACATTGAGATGGAGACTGTGAATATCCATACTTTGGCACTGTCTCATATTATATCGACAGATCTTTCATCGATGATTGATATAGTAAGTGAGGTGAGAAATCACGAGGACAAGCTAAAGCAGCTCCTTGATGATTACAATCCTTATGTAACTCTGGAGACTAAGAGAAGTTACAAGATTATCTGCGATAACTACACAAGCCTGGTCAAGGAATGCGGCAATGTAATGGCATATTCTGCCGCGGGTAAAAATGAAGAGGCATATAAAACGGCAAATGGCTCCATTGCTAAATATACTAAAAATATTGAAAAAGCTATATCATCAATGCGTGAGCATGTCAATTCCGTTACACAGGAGGAGCGAAAGAGTCTCGAAAGTACTTATCACGCATCTGTTGTCACCTGTACGCTTACTATTATTGTAAGTATAATTGCATTACTGTTTGTTGTTTTTGCAGTCATCACCATGGTTATCAAGCCTCTGCTTCGCACACAGAAGGAAATCAATGGTATTATAGTCAATATCGATAACAAAAAGGGCGATCTGACACAGAGGGTTACTCCTATCAACAATGCAGAGGTTGATGCTGTAGGTAAGGGCATCAATGTCTTTATGACAAAGCTGCAGGCTATATTCAAGGCTGTTGTCACCAACTCAGCCAGAATGGAGAGAGTTGTTGATGATGTACGTCAGAGTGTTCAGACAAGCAACAGCAGTGTGTCTGATCTTTCAGCTTTAACAGAGGAGCTGTCTGCGACCATGCAGGATATCTCTGAAAATGCATCTGTTATCAATGCAAATACAGATAATGTGGCAAAAGAGGTTGAAATTATTGCAGAAAAGACAGAGGAACTGACCGGATACACCAAGGATATGAAGGTTCATGCACAGTCGATGGAGTCTGTTGCGCGTACTAACATGGAGACAACAGACAGGAAGGTTTCAGAGATACTTGAAGTACTGCAAAAGGCTATTGAGGATAGCAACAGCGTTAAGCAGGTCAATTCTCTTACCAATGATATTTTAAACATTGCAAGTCAGACCAATCTGCTGGCATTGAATGCTTCAATTGAGGCAGCCAGAGCAGGAGAGGCAGGTAGAGGCTTTGCGGTTGTAGCCAGTGAAATCAGTCAGCTTGCTGCGGCCAGCCAGGAGGCAGCCAACAATATCCAGCGTATCAATGCAGTGGTTACCAATGCGGTTAACAATCTTGCCGACAACGCCAATGGTCTTGTCAGCTATATGAATGATTCAATCCTTCCTGAGTTTGAGAGATTTGTTGAGTCCGGTGTGGAGTACAACGACAAGGCTTCATTCATTGAGGGTACCATGACTGATTTCAAGGAAAAGACTGATTCACTTAAGCAGTCAATGCTCGAAATTTCTTCTTCAATCAACACCATTTCACATGCTATAAATGAGGGTGTGAACGGAGTTGTTTCAGCGGCTGACAGTACGCAGCTCATTGTTGAGGATATGGACAACATCTCGCATAAGATGGATGAAAACTATGAGATTGCAGATTCGCTGAAAAAGGAAACATCAATCTTTATCAAGCTTGATTAGAGTCATTTTGGAGTGATGTTTTACCTGATATAATTAAAATAATAATTTCTTGAAAAAATATCCGGATTTATCTTGACAAATCCGGATATTTTGATAAAATACATGTTAGTGCAATTAAGTATAGATACCTAACAGTTGATGCACAATACACAACTGGAGGGAGGTTAGGTTTTAGGTTATGTCTAGTGTAATAGTTAAAGAAAACGAGACTTTAGATAGCGCATTACGCAGATTCAAGAGAAACTGTGCAAAAGCAGGCATCCAGCAGGAGATCCGTAAGCGTGAGCATTACGAGAAACCAAGCGTAAAGCGTAAGAAGAAATCTGAAGCAGCTAGAAAAAGAAAATACAATTAATGTATTAGAGAGGACTACCGCATGCGGTAGTTCTTTTGTTATGTGTCAACATAATTTAATAATAAAAATTTAATTTGCATATTTGTATTATTGCTAGTAAAATAGGACTTAGTGAAAAGAAAAGGAGTGAATTACAATGACAAAAATTGACATTATTTCAGGTTTCCTTGGAGCTGGAAAGACTACATTTATCAAGAAAATGATAGATGAGGCTTTTAAGGGAGAGCAGATAGTTCTCATAGAGAATGAGTTCGGTGAGGTTGGTATAGATGGTGGCTTTTTAAAGGATGCCGGCATTCAGATTACTGAGATGAACTCAGGCTGTATCTGCTGTTCACTGGTCGGTGATTTTGGTAAGAACTTAAATGAGGTTATTACTAAGTATCATCCTGACCGTATCTTAATCGAGCCTTCCGGCGTGGGTAAATTATCAGATGTCATGAAATCTGTTATAGATATCGAAAAAGAGCAGCCGGTCAAGCTCAATGCACTTGTTACAGTGGTAAATGCACTTAAGGCAAGCAAGCAGATGAAGGCTTTCGGTGAGTTCTTCAATAACCAGATAGAGTATGCCACAACAGTGATCTTAAGCCGTAGCCAGAATGCTACACCTGAGCAGCTTGAGTTTTGTGTAAAGCAGATTCAGGCTTTAAATCCAAAGGCTTCGGTTATCACTACTGATTGGGATGCTATTAAAGGAGAGCAGATTCTTAAGACTATGGAAGGTCAGGACAATCTCGAGATGAAGGTGCTTGCTGAGGCACGTCATGCACAGGATAAGGAAGAGCATCATCACCATCATCATGACCACGATGAGCATGAGCACCATCACGACAACGATGAGCATGAGCACCATCACGACCACGATGAGCATGAGCATCACCATGACCACGATGAGCACGAGCATCACCACGACCATGACGAGCATGAGCACCACCACGAGCACGGCGAGGGCTGCACCTGTGGCTGTCATGACCATGATCATGAGCACGGACATCATCATGCTGATGATGTATTTACAAGCTGGGGCAAGGAGACACCTCACAAGTTTGAGCGCGCTAAGCTCGAAGAAATCCTTAAGCAGTTTGTAGAGGATGATAAGATTCTTCGTTCAAAGGGCATGGTAGAGGGCACAGACGGCAAGTGGATTTACTTTGATATGGTTCCGGGCGAGTACGAGATTCGTGACGGCGAGCCTGACTATACAGGACGTATCGTTGTTATCGGAACAGATATCCACGAGCATGAGCTTGAAGAGCTCTTCGGACTTGCTTAAATGTATTTAACATAGTTACACAATAATCAGAAAGGAACTAACAAAATGGCTGAAGAGATTCCAGTATATTTATTTACCGGATTCATGGACAGTGGCAAGACTTCACTGATTAAGGATACCATTTTCGAGAATGATTTCGCTAATGGCTCAAAGGGGCTTATCATTATGTGCGAGGATGGTGATGTGGAGTATGATATGGATAAGCTAAAGGCTGCCAATATCCAGGTTGCAGAGATCGACTCGGAGGATGAGTTTACAGCTGCAAAGCTGAATGAGCTCAACATGCAGTATTTGCCTGAACAGGTGTTTATCGAGTACAACGGCACATGGGGCATTGATAAAATAATAGAGGCCGAGCTGCCAAAGGGCTGGGTTATCGTGCAGTCGCTCGCCACAGTTGATTCCACTACATTTGACCTTTATATGAACAATATGCGCGCGATGATGCAGGAACAGGTATTTGCGAGTGATGTTGTCATATTTAACAGGACGGACGATGATACAGACAGAGGACACCTAAGGCGTACCATCAAGAATATCAACCGCAAAGCCCAGATAGTCTACGAACGCAAGGACGGTACTATTGATGAGCGTCCGGAGGAATTGCCGTTTGATATAAATCAGGATGTGATTGAGCTTTCAGATGCAGACTATGCCATCTGGTATATGGATGCCATGGAGAATTACAAGAAGTACGACGGCAAGGTTGTCAAATTTCTTGCCCTTGTATACAATCCTGATAAGCTTAGAAAGGGTGTTATGGTACCGGGCAGGTTTGCGATGACCTGCTGTATAGAGGACGTGACCTTTATAGGCTTTAAGTGCAAGTATGAGGATGAGAGCAGTATTCCTCACAAATCGTGGATTACCATCACCGCAAAGGTGCATGTGGAGTTTGCAAGAGAGTACAAGGGAAAGGGACCGGTGCTTTATCCGGTTTCCATCGAGCCTGCCGAGAAGCCGCAGGATGAGCTTGTATATTTCTCATAAAAGCTTATAAATACAGGAACCGGTTCATTTTTGCATGAACTGGTTCCTGTTTTTGATATAAAGTACCGGACGAATGTCAGAAGATAACACAATTTCATAAGCATATAACATATTTTTATGGAATATCTAAAGAAATATATTGAAAAATTATATCATTTCATTTAAAATTAAAAAAGTATGAAATAATTGAGTATCAGATTACATATGTAATGGGATAAGATTTAACTAGGAGGAAGACTATGTATCCAATAGTTCGAAAAGAAAAATTGGCTGACAATATTATCCTTATGGATATAAAGGCACCACGAGTTGCAAAAGAGTGTCTGCCTGGTCAGTTTATCATCGCAAAGACAGATGAGGTAGGAGAGAGAATCCCACTTACCATCTGTGATTATGACAGGGAAAAAGAGACCGTTACTATCGTAGTACAGACTATCGGTGCAGGAACAGAGAGAATGATGGCTCTTAATGAGGGAGATTCATTAGAGGATTTCGTCGGACCACTCGGCTGTCCGTCAGAGCTTTGTCAGGAGAAAAACCTCGAGGAGACAAAGAAAAAGCACATCGTATTTATCGCAGGAGGTCTTGGTACAGCTCCTGTATATCCACAGGTTAAGTGGCTTAAAGCGCATGGTGTGGATGCTGATGTCATCATGGGCTTTAGAAATAAGGATATCCTTTTCTTTGAGGATGAGATGAAAGCTGTTGCAAAGAATCTCTATGTTTGTACAGATGATGGCTCATACGGCTTCCACGGCAACGGCAGCCAGCAGCTTCAGGCACTTGTTGATGCCGGCAATACATATGACTGCTGTGTAGCTATCGGACCTATGATTATGATGAAATTCACATGTCTGCTCACAAAGAAGCTTGAGATTCCTACAATTGTTTCAATGAACCCAATCATGGTTGATGGAACAGGTATGTGTGGTGCATGCCGTCTGATCGTGGACGGAAAGGTTAAGTTCGCATGTGTTGACGGACCTGAGTTCGACGGACATCTTGTTGATTTCGATCAGGCTATGAAGAGACAGCAGCAATATAAGACTGAGGAAGGCAGAGCTAAGCTTGCCTATGAAGAGGGCGCAACACATCATGGTGGCTGCGGAAACTGCGGAGGTGACAAATAATGGAAGTCGATGTATTAAAGAGAGTACCTGTCAGAGAGCAGGATCCTAAGGTTCGTGCCACAAACTTTGAAGAGGTTTGCTACGGCTACAATAAAGAAGAGGCAATGGCAGAGGCAAGCAGATGCTTAAACTGTAAAAATGCACAGTGTATGAAGGGCTGCCCTGTTTCTATCAATATTCCTGCATTTGTTGAGCAGGTTAAAAATGGTGATTTCACAAAGGCTTATGAGATTATTTCAGAGTCATCAGCACTTCCTGCTGTATGTGGACGTGTATGCCCACAGGAGAGCCAGTGTGAGGGCAAGTGTATCAGAGGCTTCAAGGGCGATCCTGTCTCAATCGGAAAGCTCGAGAGATTTGTTGCTGATACAGCCAGAGAAAATGGCATCAAGCCAAAGACAGCCGCAGAAAAAAACGGCAAAAAGGTTGCTGTTATCGGTTCGGGTCCTGCAGGACTTACATGTGCCGGAGACCTTGCAAAGCTTGGCTATGATGTAACTATTTTTGAGGCACTTCACGCTGCCGGTGGAGTATTAAGCTACGGAATACCGGAGTTTCGTCTTCCAAAGGACAAGGTTGTTGCGGCAGAAGTAGAGAATGTCAAGGCACTTGGTGTTAAAATCGAGACAAATGTAGTTATCGGAAAGTCAGTTAAGATTGACGAACTCATGGAGGAAGAAGGCTTTGAGGCTGTATTTATCGGTTCTGGAGCAGGACTTCCAAGATTTATGGGAATCCCTGGAGAGCAGGCCAACGGTGTATTTTCTGCTAATGAGTTCCTTACAAGAAATAACCTCATGAAAGCTTTTAAAGAGGGTTATGAGACTCCTATCTCAAAAGGTAAAAAGGTTGTAGTTGTAGGTGGTGGAAACGTAGCCATGGACGCAGCCAGAACAGCTCTTCGTCTCGGTGCTGAGACACACATTGTATACAGACGTAGTGAGGCAGAGCTTCCTGCACGTAAGGAGGAAGTACATCATGCTAAGGAAGAGGGAGTTATCTTTGATCTCCTTGAGAACCCTACAGAGATTCTTGTTGATGAGAATGGCTGGGTTAAGGGTGTTAAGCTTATCAAGATGGAGCTTGGAGAGCCTGATGAATCAGGACGTAGAAGCCCTGTCGAGATTGCCGGCTCTGAGTATGAGATGGAGTGCGATACAGTGATCATGTCACTTGGTACATCGCCAAATCCACTTATTTCCTCTACAACAATAGGTCTCGATACAAATAAGAGAAAGTGTATTGTAGCAACTGAGGATACAGGTGCAACCTCAAAAGAGGGTGTATTTGCAGGCGGAGATGCCGTAACAGGTGCTGCAACGGTTATTCTTGCCATGGGTGCAGGAAAAGCAGCAGCAAAGGGTATTGACGAGTTCTTATCTGCAAAATAATATAGAGCTTAAAGCATATTCTATGTTTTACTTTATAAAAAAGCCTCCGGCTGGATTAAATCCTTCCGGAGGCTTTTTGGTTATATGTTATGTTTATATAAAGGCATTTAGCATCATTGTGTAAGGCAATTAATAAGCCTTGTGTTGTCCTCTGGCTTCATTATACAAAATCGTATGAACCGCTCCTCAAGTCCGGGAAAGGTAGAGCAGTCTCTTATCATCATACCCTGCCTTATGGCGCGCTCAAATAGCATATGTGCATCCACGCCTTCATCAAGTATCTTAAGCAGATAGAAGTTGCTGTAGGATGGATAAAGCTTGAATTTGTGTGATTCTTTAATCAATTGCCTGCATCTGGTTTTCTCCGAAAGTATCAAGCTTCTTGTTTTATCTATATATTCTTTATCCAAAAACATGGTTTCGCCTGCAACAACGGCGAGAGAGTTAATCATCCACGGATTTTTGTTTGTGTTTATGTCTGTAAGAATTTGTGAATTTGATGTGATGGCATAGCCCAGACGAAGTCCCGGAGTGGCAAAAAACTTGGATGTGCCACGTAAAATAATCACATTGTCAAACAATTCAGTCAGAGGGATTGCTGAAAGCTCATCCACATCCGGCACAAACTCTATATATGTCTCGTCTATCATCACATAAGTATTTGTCTCTTTACAGTGGGTTAAAATTGTTTTGAGCTTATCCGGTGTGATAAGACTGCCGGTCGGATTGTTGGGATTACAGATGATGACAAGGTCGGTATCAGCTGTGATTGCAGAGATAAATTCATCCGGATCAATCCTAAAATCATCCTCTTCCTTAAGAAAATAGTAGGAGATATCACTGCCGTTTATCCTTAAATCACGCTCGTACTCAGAGTAAGTCGGACCAAGCAGAAGTGTCTTTTTAGGAGCTGTAATCTGAATGAAAAGTGAGATGAGCTCCGTGCATCCGTTCCCGACTGTTATGTGATTGTAATCACACTTGCAGTAGCTGCCGATAGCCTTTCTGAGAGAAGTATACTCCCTGTCAGGGTATTTTGTGATTGCATCAATGCGCTCAGACAGTGCAGTTTTTAGTTTACCGGATTCACCGAGTGGGTTGACATTTGCCGCAAAGCTCACAATATTTTCTTTCTTTATACCGTATATTTTTTCTATTTTTTCAAGGTCACTGCCGTGAAAATGCTCCTTTTGTTCTATCATTAGCTGTAATTTCCTTTCTATTTGCATTGCAACAGCATTGCAAATCGTATATAATTTACATTATATAATAAGTGTATAAAAAATCAACATTTAACGTAAACGGGGTAACAATTGTGCGAGCACGTATAGGGCAGATAGCTGCCGGCAGATTTAATGGCACGAAACCGATTTTGGCGTTTTCAGAGGAGACAATAGACATTTCGGTCATTGAGGGAAGAAGCGAAGCGGGAAGCTTTGTAATAGAAAGTACGAATCAGATAAAAATCTGTGGCATAGTTTATTCGACTAATCCAAGGATGGAGTGTCTGAATCCGCACTTCGAGGGCGAGAAAGTCAGGATTCGTTATCAATTTAACAGTAAGGGACTCACGGAGGGTGATGCCTGCGAGGGTAAATTTGTGATTGTATGCAATCAGATAGAGTACAGTCTTTCTTTTTGTGCAAGAATCACAAGGCTCTATGCGGAAGCATCCACCGGAGCTGTAAAGAGCCTTGATGATTTTACAAGGCTTGCGGCATCTAATTGGGATGAGGCTTATCATCTGTTTTATAATCGCAATTTTTTAAACACAATTCCTTATGGCAATGTATATGAGAGGCTGACCTATGAGGGCTTTGCCTGCGCCAGACCATCCGGTCAGAATATGGAGGAGTTTCTGATTGGCGTAAACAAAAAACAGCCTGTTTCCATTAGTGTAGACAAGTCAGAGGATATTTTTATGGCTTCTAAAGAGCCACAGAGTGGATGCTTTACCATAACAAAGGATAACTGGGGATATACCGAGATACGCCTGCGCACGGATTGTGAATTCATAAAGCTGTCTAAGCCTGTTTTAACGCTTGATGATTTTATAGGTAAAACCTATCTGTATGAGTATATCATCGATGCATCTGCAATGCATGCCGGACGTAATTTTGGCCGTATATATATTGATGGTGTATATCAGAGCTTTACAATAGATATCACGGCCGGTGTAAGAGATGATGATGGCAGCATAAGTGATATAGCTGTGACAAAGGACATAAAGGAATGCATGGTCGGAATCATGGAGCTTTATACCAGTTTCAGGCTGAAGCGGATAGTGACCGGAGTATGGGCAAACGAGACTATAAGCATATTAAACCACCTGCATGCACTCATGCCGGATGAGCATATGTATGAGCTGATGAAGGCTCAGGCATTTATTATCAACAGGCAAAGGCAGGAGGCTAAGTGGATTCTTGATGATTTCAAGCACAGTAATCCTGATAAGAAATCTCCAATCTGGGGCTATTATCTGTATCTGATGACGCTGTTAGAGAGAGAGCCTTCATACATTGACAATATGACACACGAAGTGGAGCTGATTTTTTATGAAAATCCTGACTCTGTGCTTTTGTTCTGGGTACTTTTATTTTTGAGGGATCAGTATTTTGATGACAATGCCGGTAAGCTTAAGGATATAAAATATTGGGTACTGCGAGGCTGTTCGTCTCCGTATTTATATATTGAAGCTTATTATCTCATATCACAGGATCCTTATCTAATAAAGGAGCTGTCGGTATTTGAGCTTCGCATCCTAAGCTGGGCCGTAAAGAAAAAGGCTTTGACAAAGGATCTTGCCGGAGCAATTTTTGAGGCGGTTGATCTGGCAGGCGGGTTCGATAACAGAGTATATGAGCTTCTTACAGCAGCCTATGAGATATGTCCGGAGGCAGAGTATGTTGGCATCATATGCAGCTACCTGATTAAGGGACACAAAAATGATACCTGTTTTCATAAATGGTTTGAGCTGGGTATCGAGAATAAGCTGCGTCTGACAGGCTTGTATGAGGCGTATCTCATTACGATGGATGACAGGCAGATTTCCCCTGTGCCAAAGATCATCCAGATGTATTTCAGCTTTGATAATAAGCTGCCATACCGAAAGCTTGCAGTGCTTTACAACAATATAATTGCTGCCAGGGAAACAGAGCCTGAGGTCTACCACAAGTACAGGAAAGCTATGGGCAGGTTTGCCATGGACCAGGCACAGCTTAGGCATATTGATGACAATCTGGCTGTTTTATACGAGGATATGCTTGAGTTGGGATTTATCAATGAAGAGCTGTCGGCAGCTTTTTCAGATATTATATATACCCATAAGCTTATTGTATTTGATAAGCGCATAGTGAGAGCTATCATATATCAGAATGAAATGAAGGAGCCTCAGATAGTTCCGGTTACAGACCAGTGTGCTTATTTTGAACTGTTTTCAAACGACTATGTTATACTTTTTGAGGACTCAAGGGGCTATAGATATGTTAAAAGCATCTCATACAGACTGCAGAGGCTGATGGATGCCGAGAAATACCTTGACAGGTGTATAAGCCTCTCGCCTGACAGACCACAGTATATAGTGTCACATTTTAAGCATGTAAGGGATTATTCTGATTTTACAAAGGATGATTTGAAGCTGTTTAAACCTGTATTTTATAGTGAATCCTTTTCTGATTCCTACAAAGCTGTTATGGGATACAGAATTTTAAAATATTGTCAGCTTCACGATTATGAGGATTACGTCAGGCCGTTTTTGCAAAGTATTAATTTTGATACCCTGCAAAAGGATGCAAGAAAATATCTTATTGACATGCTTGTATCAAACCGCCTCTATGAAAAGGCATATGATATGGCCATGGAGTATGGAATAGACATGCTTGCTGCCGCATCGCAGGTGGTTTTGTGTGAGAATGCGCTTAAGGTGCAGCATGTAGATGATGATTTTATGGTGCAGCTTGCCATATCTGCTTTTAAAACAGGCAAATACAGTGACCTGGTGCTTAAATACCTGTGTGAAAATTATACCGGGCCTACAGACGAGCTGATTAATCTGTGGCATGCCGCTGATAAGTTTTCAATATCTTCAATGAAGCTTGATGAGCGTATTCTCGAACAGGGTATTTATACGCAGATTGAGCCTGAAAAGATATCGGATATCTTTATGGAATACTATAAAAGAGCCGGAAATGAAAAGCTGATTTTAGCTTATATATCTCTTGTGGCACATGGATATCTGCATAGTGGCAGGTGCAAGGCTGATTTTATTTTTGATATTATCGAAAAGCGATATATTGGAAACAGAACATTAAATGATGCCTGCCAGTTAGCCCTATTGAAGCATTTTGCTGAAAAAACGGATATCACTCAGGCTGAGCTTGAGATTGAAGATACATTGCTTAAATATTATATATATAACAATATGTATTTTGATTTTTTTGCGAGGCTTGATTACAGACTGCTGGAGAAATATTTCCTCTATGACAAGGCATTTTTACAGTATGAGAGTACTCCGGGGACTCATGTTGTGCTGCATTACAGCCGAGACGAGGATGGCGAAGAGTTTAATTCAGAGGATATGGTTGAGATGTACGACGGCATATACGTAAAGACATTTGTCATATTTTTCGGTGAGCTGATCAGGTATTATATTACTGAGGAGCATGACAACAGCATAGAGGTGAAGGAGAGCAATCGTCTTACATGCAACAATATACCGGGTGATAATGATCACAGCCGCTATAATCTGATTAATGAGATGATAATTTCAGATACACTGTCTGATGAGACAACCTTAAAGAGCAATATAGACGAATATAAAAGGCTGGACGTTGCGACTAAGCAGCTGTTTAAGCTGATTTAAGAGGATTTATAATGGGACATAATGGCAATTCATACTATATAGGCATAGACTTAAATGACAGCTATGCTATGGTTAGTTTTTTTCAACAGAATATGAAAGAGCCGGAGACTGTCAGCACTGTTGCGGGCAGTGAGGAGTTTCAGATTCCTCTTGTACTTGCACGCCGTAAAAGCATTGGCAAATGGTATTATGGAGATGAGGCAAGAAGACTCTCTAAAAGCGGTGAGATGGTGTGTATTGACCAGCTGCTTAAGAGAGCACTGAATAGTGAAAAAATAGTCATTGATGATGATTCATTTATGGCAGAGGAGCTTTTGGCCTTGTTTCTTAAAAAGGTTATGGAACTGCCATCCAAGCTTGGTAATCCTTCATCCTTTGACAGGCTTGTTATATGTGTTGACAGGCTGACAAAGGAGAACGTGAGCATGTTTTATGGCATGGCGGTCAGGCTTGGCATAAATTCCAGACAGCTTACGGTCATAGACCGAAAGGAGAGCTTTTATTATTTTGCACTGAATCAGGACAAGTCACTGTGGTTTCATGATGTGGTGATGTTTATGCAGGAAAAGGAGAGTATATTTTTTTATTCCCTAAAGAGGGATCTTCGCACAACGCCACAGGTAGTATCTATAGATGAAAGCATAAGCTATACTCTGGATAAAAATGATAAGGACAAAAGCTTTTTGGATATAATAAATGAGAGCTTTAAGAATCAGATTATCTCAACGGTCTTTCTCGTGGGAGATACGTTTGCTGAGGGCTGGATGAAGCAGTCTGTTGCACTTTTGTGCAAGGGCAGACGAGTGTTCATGGGCAATAACCTCTTTACTAAGGGGGCATGCTATGCGGCAGCCACGAGGGATAGGGAAGCAGAATGGCCTTTTGTATATATGGGCGAGAATGAGATGAAGTTCAATCTGAGCCTTAAGGTACATGATAAGGGAGAACTGTCGTTTTATAATCTTGTCAGTGCCGGAAGCAACTGGTTTGAATCCAAGGGGCAGTGTGAGGTTATAATTTCAGGCTCTTATGAGGTGGATTTCTGGAAGCAGCTTCCTAAAAGCAGGGAGGCAAAGATTGAGACACTAAGACTTACGGATATGCCGCCCAGGCCGGATAGGGCTACACGCATCAGAATCACGGCGACACCTGTATCTGATGACAGGATAGATATAGAGATTAAGGATTTAGGCTTTGGCGAAATATTTATGAGCTCGGGCAAAGTCTGGCACTATGAGATGACTATGTAGGAGGGCATATGGGAGAATTATTACTGTGTAATGAAGCTATAGCAGCCATGCCCTATTACATAGAGGGTGTGTCTATAAATGTTTACTCGATAGAGGAGCTTAATTATTATATAATCAACAATACATATCTTTTGGATGATGACTTCATGAGTCTTGAGCTGTGCACCTGGATTGAAAACCATGCACATCTGCCAAAGCTTGCCATGCATCTTAGGACCATTATATCCACAAACGGCAGACTGTCTGCTTTTGTGACTGAGCTGCTTGAGTACAGCGGCTACTGCACTAAGGAGGAGCTTAAGAACACACATGATGCACTTAAGGAGCTCGAGGAAAAGAGCGAGTTTGAGTGCTTGAAAATCAGGGCAGACAGACTGATGGAGAAGAAAAAGTACACTGCAGCAATTTTTGAATACAAAAAGCTGCTGTCATGTGAGGATGCAAAGCATACTGAGCGTGTATTGTACGGAAATATATATCACAATCTGGCTACAGCCTATGTGCAGCTGTTTTTATTTGATATAGCAGCGGATTTATATCTTGAGGCTTTCAGGCAAAATGGGGACAGAAAATCACTGTGGTCTTGTCTATATGCCTATAAGCTTGATAATAATGACATAGGATATGCCCGGATTGTCAGGGAATATAGTGTTACAGAGCAGGAAATAAATAATCTGGACAGCGTATTAAAGGGCGTATATGCAGAAGCTTCAGATGGTTGCGATGAGGGCAGAACAAAAGAAACAATTTTGAAATACAAAGAGGATTACAGGGCGTATGTTATTTAAACGCAAAAAAAAGACCGATGATACACAATTACATATTGAGAGTATACCGGATGAGAGTACTAAAGGGTTCAATGTAGTTGAAATATGTGAACAGATGGTTGATGCCGCCAGAGAGCTTGAGGATAACAGAACAGAGTATGCGCTTGTCACAAATTATCTGACTGACATAGAAAGGATGGAAAATATGTCAGAAACAGATAAAAAGACCATGAATGATGCGGCGGCAAACATATTGACACTCGAAAAGACCAGAAGTGATTTTTTAAAGACCAAAAACCGCATATCAGACAGCCAGTATGCGCAGATGCAGCAGCTGGAGGATGAGATTCCGCGGGCAATAAAGCGTCTTGAAAAAAACGAAAGCAGTCTGGATGTAATAAATAAAGACTTAAGGTATCTCGAGGGAGAAAAAGTGCAGTTCGATATAGATGGTGAATATGCCAAAAGCAGACAGCGGGTATTTAGGGTGTACGCAGTGCTTTTAGTTGTATTTTTTGCTGTAGTGGTAGCTGTATGCACGCTGATGCAGATTGTATATGGAGCCGATACCACTATCTTTATGCTTATCGGGGCACTTCTTTCAGCGGTTGCAGGCTCATTTGTTCTTTTGACATATCAAAGCTATTCAGATGAAGTAAAAAGCGCTGCAGCATCCAAAAATAAAGCAGTAGCTCTTGAAAACAGAGTAAAGATCAAGTATGTAAGTATAAAAAATGCTGTTGACTACACATACGAGAAGTATCATGTGAAGAATTCAAAGGAATTTGTATACAACTATGAGCAGTATCTTCTCGCTGTAAAAGACAAGGAGCGCTTCAGAAGGACAAACGAGGATCTGGAATACAACAGCAAAAAGCTTGTTTCGGTGCTTAGTAAAAATGACTTCTACGATGCCAGAGTATGGCTCAACTACACAAACGCTATTGTGGATCATAAGGAGATGGTTGAGCAGAAGCATGAACTTATAGTCAGAAGACAAAAATTAAGGGGCAGGATGTCCTGCAATGTGGAGACTATAACCAGGCTAAGACGCGAGATTTTATCACACAGGAGCGAGCTTGGTGACAGAATCCACGAGGTAAACAGAATTTTAAATAAAATCGCAGAGCTTGATATGGAAGTTCAATCTGAGGATTGATAAAATTTCCATATTGTTATATAATTTCAAATTGAAAAATGACTAAAAAATATTAATATAGAGGAGCACATTTTAAAATGAGTAAGATTAGAACAAGATTTGCACCAAGCCCGACAGGAAGAATGCATGTAGGAAATTTAAGAACAGCACTGTATGCTTATCTGATTGCAAAGCATGAGGGCGGTGATTTCATTCTCCGTATAGAGGATACAGATCAGGTACGCCAGGTGGAGGGTGCTGTTGATATTATAAACAGGACACTCGAAGAGACAGGACTTGTCCATGATGAGGGACCTGACAAGGATGGCGGATGCGGTCCATACGTGCAGAGTGAGCGTGTGGCACAGGGTATCTACATGAAGTATGCAAAGGAACTTATTGACAAGGGAGAGGCATATTACTGCTTCTGTGACAAGGAGCGTCTTGACAGTCTTAAGACAACTGTTGCAGGAAAGGAAATCTCTATATATGACAAGCACTGCTTACACCTGTCAAAGGAGGAGATTGAGGCAAATCTCGCGGCCGGCAAGCCATATGTCATCAGACAGAACAACCCTACAGAGGGCACAACCACATTTGAGGATGAGATTTACGGAGATATCACAGTAGATAATGCAGAGCTTGATGATATGATTCTTATCAAATCTGACGGATATCCTACATACAATTTTGCAAACGTAGTAGATGATCACCTGATGGGCATAACACATGTAGTCAGAGGAAACGAGTATCTTTCATCATCCCCTAAGTATAACAGACTTTATGAGGCATTTGGATGGGATGTACCTGTATATGTACACTGTCCGCTTATCACAGATGAGGAGCATCATAAGCTTTCAAAGAGATGCGGTCACTCATCCTTTGAAGATTTACTGGATCAGGGATTCCTTACAGAGGCTATTGTAAACTTTGTAGCGCTTCTTGGCTGGAGTCCTTCAGACAATCAGGAGATTATGTCACTTCCTGAGCTTGTTGAGAAGTTTGATTATCATCATATGAGCAAATCACCTGCTGTATTTGACTTCACAAAGCTTAAATGGATGAACGGAGAGTATATAAAGAAGCTTGATTTTGACAAATTCTATGAGATGGCACTGCCATACATTAAGGAGGTTGTCACAAAGGATTATGACCTTAAGAAGATAGCAAGAATGGTTCAGACACGTATTGAGATATTCCCTGATATCAAGGAACATATTGATTTCTTTGAAGAGCTTCCGGATTATGATATTGCAATGTATACTCACAAGAAGATGAAGACAAACCAGGAGAATTCACTTGAGTTGTTAAACGATGTAGTTCCTATTCTTGAAAGCTGTGATGATTTCTCAAATGATGCACTTTTTGAGACTCTTAAGGCATATGCTACAGAAAAGGGCTATAAGATAGGCTATGTTATGTGGCCGATCCGTACTGCTGTTTCAGGCAAGCAGATGACACCGGGCGGAGCTACAGAGCTTAT
>OGZZ01000656.1_pt1 | contig 27038 bp, 20 predicted proteins | sample 1577021 | NCBI WGS metagenome assembly OGZZ01 (sample SAMEA3541526, study PRJEB24748) | human gut metagenome | biome: human gut; feature: human-associated habitat; material: faeces | place: China | collected 2012
ATATTCTCTGTACCAATTGAAAGTCTGATTGTGTTAGGCTTGATTCCCTGATCAAGAAGCTCAGCCTCGTTGCACTCTGAATGAGTTGTGCTTGCAGGGTGTATTGCTAATGATTTAACATCGGCAACATTAGCAAGAAGTGAGAATAACTCAAGGTTATCAATGAACTTCTGTGCTTGGGCAGCACCGCCCTTGATTTCAAATGTAAAGATTGAACCACCGCCGTTAGGGAAGTACTTCTTATAAAGAGCCTGCTGTTCTTCATTAGTAGAGATTGAAGGATGATTTACCTTCTCAACTAATGGCTGATCCTTTAAGTACTGAACAACCTTTAATGCGTTCTCTACATGTCTCTCAACTCTGAGTGATAATGTTTCAAGTCCCTGAAGGAAGATGAATGAATGAACTGGAGAAATTGTAGCTCCTGTATCACGAAGAAGAATAGCTCTGATATATGTAACGAATGCAGCAGGTGCTGTATCCTTTGCAAAGCTTACACCATGATATGATACATTTGGCTCAACAAGCCATGGAAACTTATCAGCAGCTCCAACCCAGTCGAACTTACCACTATCAACGATTACACCACCAAGTGTTGTACCATGTCCACCGATAAACTTAGTTGCTGAATGAACAACGATATCAGCACCATATTCGATAGGTCTTACAAGGTAAGGTGTTGCAAATGTGTTATCAACAACAAGTGGAATGTTATGTGCATGTGCAATCTTAGCAATTCTTTCAATATCAACAACTTCTGAATTAGGATTTCCGAGTGTTTCAATCTGAACAGCCTTAGTATTAGGCTTAATAGCTGCTTCAATAGCGTCATAATCAAAAGGATCTACGAATGTAGCTTCAATTCCGTAATCTGGAAGTGTATGTGCAAGAAGATTATATGTTCCACCGTAGATATTCTTAGCTGCTACGATGTGGTCTCCTGCATGAGCAAGTGCCTGAAAAGCATAAGCTAAAGCTGCTGCACCAGAACCAACAGCAAGTGCTGCTACACCACCTTCAAGTGCTGCGATTCTTTTTTCAAATACATCCTCTGTTGGATTAGTAAGACGTCCGTAGATGTTACCTGCATCCTTAAGACCAAATCTGTCAGCAGCATGCTGGCTGTTATGGAATACATATGATGAAGTAAGGTAAATAGGTACTGCTCTAGCATCTGTTACCGGATCAGGCTGTTCCTGTCCTACATGAAGCTGTAATGTTTCAAACTTTAAATTTCTTTCTGAGTAAGATTTCTTTGCCATAATTAATTACCATCCTTTTTAATTTATTTCAAAAATGTATTGCTTTCTTGATGTTGATGATAATATAAACCCTTATCCCTACTATGTCAATAGGTATATATGATTTTTTTGAAATTATTTTTTAATGCGTGTCGGTTGTGCTTTGGGATGTGTATTGGAATTGATTGTTAATACTTATTGGGGAGGTGTATTGTATGAATCTTGCCAGAAACCTACTAAAGTCTGATTAGACAATAAAATAGTGGGTTTTTATTGCATGAATTAATCTTTGATTATTGGCAGGAACCTACTAGAATGGATGTTAATACATATTTCGTAGGTTATTTTGATGAAAAAGTGTTGCAAATGTGTTGATAAAACAGCTTGGATAGCGAAAAAGGCCCACTAAGATATATAAATAAATTGTATGAGTAGGTCTTTATGCTACCCGACAGGAACAACAGCTGTAATAAAGACCTACCAAATTAAGAATTTATAGTTGGTTAGTAGGTATTCCAAATTATTAATGCTAACTAAGTTGTTATCCATTATCCTTGAAGTTTACCTAGGCAGTTTATCTGCGTAGTTTATCCACGAAGCCTCGCAACAGCAGCTTTCAATGCATCTATTGCATAGTCAGCATCTTCCCTGGTTAAATCCTTATCTATGCTTAATCTTAAAGCTCCTTTAGCTTCATCGCTGTTTCGTCCGATAGCAAGAAGTACATGTGAAGGGTCTATTGAGCCTGCAGCACATGCTGAACCGCTGGATGCACATATGCCGTTCATGTCAAGCATAATAAGTAAAGAATCACCCGAAACATCTTTAAAGCAGAAATGCATATTAGACGGAAGACGCTTCAGGCTGCACATGGGCAAACCTACCGAAACAGCATTGACATCGGCATTAGCATCAATACAAGGTCCATCAAAAGTAACGTCAGGAATCTCACCAAGAATTCTGTCAACAATATAATTACGCATATTAATAATTGTATGTGTATCTTTATCAAGTGTACCTAAGGCAAGCTTTACAGCCTGTCCCATGCCGACAATGCCAGGAACATTGCTTGTTCCGGCGCGTCTTGCACGCTCCTGTGCTCCGCCATGGATGAAAGGCTCTAACTTTGCAGAATTCTTCATGTACATGAAACCAACACCTTTAGGACCGTGGAACTTGTGCGCGCTTGCACTTAAAAGGTCAATATTCATCTCTGTGACATTAATTGGGACATGACACATAGCCTGAACTGCATCAGTGTGAAAAAGAATGCCATGCTTATGTGCAATCTCACCTATTTCTCGGACAGGCTCAATTGTTCCGATTTCATTATTGGCAAACATAACACTTATAAGAATTGTTTTGTCAGTGATGGCATTCTCGATATCTTCTAATGAAACAAAGCCCTCGCTGTCAACATCAAGGTAAGTTACCTCGAATCCATTCTTTTCAAGATATGCACATGTATTAAGAATTGCATGATGCTCTATCTTAGTTGTTATTATGTGGTTTCCTTTATCTCTAAGGCCGAATGCAGCAGACTTTAAAGCCCAGTTATCAGACTCGCTTCCACCGCCTGTAAAATATATTTCATTGTTTTTAGCAGCTCCAATACTGTCAGCTATAATTTCCCTTGCATCTTCAATAGCCATCTTGCTTTTCTGGGCAAAATTATATACAGAAGAAGGATTGCCGTAATATTCAGTAAAGAATGGAAGCATTGAAGACACAACCTCTGGTGCGGTTGATGTAGTTGCTGCGTTATCCATATATATAAGTTTATCCATAATATTGTCCTTATTAATTTTAAAAATAATTAAATGATAGTTCCGCCGCCAAGTACATTGTCCCCGTCATATAATACAAGCGCCTGACCTGGTGTTACGGCACGGACAGGCTCGTCAAATGTACACTCAAGAGTATTTTTATCAAACATTCTTATAGTACACATAGCACCCTCATGGCTGTAACGGATTTTACCTTTGGCACGCATTTCACCTTCAAGTGAAGGTATCGACATGAAATTAAGGTTGTTGGCGTAAAGCTTAGGTGAGAACACATCTGAATTATCACCGATTACAACCTCGTTGGTTTCAGGTCGTATAGCAACAACAAATGCCGGCTTTCCAAGAGCAAGTCCAAGACCTTTTCTCTGACCAACTGTGTAGTGTATGATACCCTGATGTCTTCCAATTACATTGCCATTGACGTCAATGAAATTACCGGGAACAGAAGTATAGCCTGTTTCACGTGTTATAAAGCCTGCATAGTCATTATCAGGAATAAAGCATATTTCCATACTGTCAGGCTTCTTGGCAACAGTAATACCAATCTTAGATGCAATTTCACGGACCTGATCCTTAGTATAATCACCAATAGGAAGAAGTGTGTGTGATAACTGTTCCTGTGTAAGATTATAAAGTGCGTAAGTCTGGTCTTTCCTGGCAGTTACTGAATTGCATATAGTGTATCTGCCATTAGGAAGCTGGTGGATTCTTGCATAGTGTCCTGTTGCAATGTAATCTGCTCCTATTTCAAGACTTCTCTTAAGAAGAGATTCCCACTTTACATAACGGTTGCAGGCGATACATGGATTAGGTGTACGGCCTTTTTTATATTCGTCAACAAAATAGTCGATTACATTACATTTGAACTCATTCTTAAAATTCATTACATAATATGGGATGTCAAGCTGACCTGCAACACGCCTTGCATCATCAACAGCACTGATACCGCAGCAGCCGTTCTCAGCGGCTTCTGTTGCATCGTCCTGCCATATCTGCATAGTCACTCCTATTACATCATAGCCCTGTTCCTTTAATAGATAAGCGGCAACAGAGGAATCAACGCCTCCTGACATGCCGACAACAACTTTTTTCTTCATTACTAATCCTCAATCATTTCTTATATCTCTTATTTCGTCTGCAAGTGCGCAGATTTCGTTCCAATGCTTCTTAGAATCCTCATCATATACAGCACATATCTTAAATCCACCCTGTCTTGCAGATTCAATGCCGTGAAGAACATCTTCATATACCCATGTATCTTCCGGCTTAAAATGCATTTTTTCAGCGATAAGCTTATAGCTTTCCGGATTCTTCTTGTTATATGGAATGTCATATACTGTAAAAATGTTGTTAAAACAGTCAGCTATTCCAAGACGGTTAAGTGCAGCGTCAACGCAGCCTCTGTCAGAGCTTGTAAATATGCACATGCAAGAACCTGCTTCATGCTCACGTCTGATTAATTCAAGCATTCCGTCTTTAGCCGGAATATCTGTGCTGTAGTGTCTTGTCATAATATCCACAGCAGTCTGTCGCATAGTTGCTGCATCAGTGTTTATGCCTAATTCATCACGGAAATAAGCAGAACATTCATCAAGGTCCATTACATAAGTACGCTCGTCGAAGTCGTCAGGTAACTTATCAACATACTGCATGGCGTATTCCTTGGAAACATTTCTCCAGTAAGGCATAGAATCAAGAATAGTTCCGTCCATGTCAAATATGAAATCCCTGTGATAATTAAATACACGGCCAGTCTTTAAGTAAAGCTCTTTCGTAGCAAGTCCAGGATCATCAGCGGCAAATATAGCTGAAACAACAGCAATCCCGTCAACACCAGTGCCTGCAAGCTCACCGCAGTTGTCGTAATCAATACCGCCGATTGCAACGACAGGGATATTAACTGAACCTGCAACCTCAATCAGTCGCTCACGAGGCATGTATACAGCATCCTTTTTGGTACTTGAGCCAAATACAGCACCGGTTCCGATATAATCTGCACCAAGTCTTTCGGCTTCTTTCGCTTGTTCTACTGTCTTGGCGGTCATGCCGATAATCTTATTATCTCCAAGAATACTTCTTGCAGTCATATAGTCAGTGTCACTCTGTCCGATATGTACACCATCAGCGTCAGCTTCAAGTGCCGCCTGCACATCATCGTCAATAACGAATGGAACACCATATTTTCGTGCAATTGGCTTAATTGCTTTTGCTTTAGCAACAATTTCATCATGTGATGCATTTTTTTCTCTTAATTGTAAAAATGTAGCTCCATTTTTTAATACATTTTCAACAACATTAATGAGACTGGCTCCGTTAAGCCAGCTTGTATCTGTGATTGCGTATAGACGCAGCTGTTCTTTCCTAATCATAATTAATTCTCCTGAATCAGATTCAATATGTATAATAACACATCTGCCTGTACCTTTGGCATACATTTTTTGACACATTTTAAAAATTTCTATAAAATATTCTGAAAAATGTTGTAACGAAAATCCATTTCGTGCGTCTAACCTATGTAAGACGGAAGGAGGTGACCAGTTCTGAATTACGAGAAATTGTACAATTCCTATTATATGCAGGTGTATTCTTATGTGGTTACTATAGTAAAGAATCAGTCTCTTGCTGAAGAAATCACACAAAATACTTTTTACAAAGCCATGACTGCCAAACGTCCGTATGAGGGCAAGGCGGGTGAGCTCACATGGCTTTGCAGTATTGCTAAGAATCTCGCAATTGATGAATGCAGGAAAAATAAGAAGTTTTCTGAGCTTGATGAGACTTTACCGCAGCAGACGGCTGATCTGGCGGATAAAGTTTCAGATACAGATTCTGCTTTGCAGATTCATATGGTTCTTCATGAACTACCGGAGCCGTATAAAGAGGTATTTCAGTTGAGAGTTTTTGGAGAACTCACATTTGCACAGATTGGAATGGTATTTGGAAAAACTGAGAACTGGGCCAGAGTAACTTATCATAGGGCCAGATTGAAAATAAAAGAAAGGATTGATTAGATATGAGTAATAAAGAATGTGATATCGTGCAGGATTTACTGCCACTTTATTATGACAATGCATGCAGCGAAGAGAGTCGCAGATTTGTTGAAAAGCATCTGCCAGGATGTAATGACTGCCAGAAAATGTATAATGAATTAAAAGAAAATAACGTTGATGAAGTACTTGCAAAGGAATCGAAGGGAATACTCGAAAGACATGCAAAAATAGAGCGTAATGCAGCATACAAGGCAGGAGTTGTGATTGCCGCAATACTTCTACTGCCAATTGTCATTACATTTATAGTGCAGCTTGGTACCGGCATGGGATTAAGCGTATTCTCGGTTGTTACTGCTTCTATGCTGCTTGTCGCAGCACTTACGGTAGTTCCGCTTATGTCCACTAATAATCGTCTGTTAAAATGTATTCTTGCAGGAGTTACTTCGCTGATGCTTATACTGTTCTTCGTTGACCGTATGAATGGTGGAGGAAACTTCCTGTTATGGGCTATACCTACAGTATTTGGTATATCAATAGTATTGTTCCCGATAGTGATATGTCTGATTAAACTTCCACCGGTACTTAGTGATAAGAAGGCACTTATAACAATGACATGGGATACTTTGTGGCTGTTTCTTACAATGTTTATAGTGTATTATCATTCCGGGATGGCAGGAATCAGGGAAGGATATACTGTTGCCATTGTACTTATGACTGGCGTGTGGGCAGTATTCCTTGTAATCAGATATCTTCCGGTTCATGGACTGATGAGAGCCGGAATAAGTACGATAATTTCTGTAATATGGGTTGCTTTTGCTAATGATTTTCTTAAGTTTATTCTTTATAAAGATAAGGCAATTGCTATAAGTAATATGAACCTGTCTGACTGGAGCACAGATCTTAGTATTAATGGAAACGTATTATTCATTATTTTATTATCTGGCTGTATAATCGGTGTCGTACTTATAGGTATTGGTGTGTTGCTTATGAGAAAGAAAAATGTTTAGAAGATGAAAAAATTAAAATCCATGCACAAAGTTATAATTGCTTTGTGCATGGATTTTAATGCATACTTTTGATATATGCCCTGTAATTCTTAACAAGCAATGGCACTTCTGCAATAAGCATGCCAATCCAGCCTGCAAGATAAGAGAAAGGAAGTGCTTCTATTCCCATGCCTAACGCAAATACAAGTGGAATGGCGGCAAGTACACGGACACCCATATTGATAAAGCTTGAAAGCAGTGTAATCTTTAAGTCGCCGATTCCTCTGAAATATCCCTGAATACCATTAGTGATAGCAGGTAGTATGTACATTACAGAAATGAGCTTAAGGTAGATTACACCGTGTCTTATAACCTCCGTGTCCGAAGTGAACAGTTTCATAAGTGGTCCTGCAAATACAAAACATACAAAGAATATGAAGATTCCATATATTATCTCAAGAATAATACCGGCTTTAAAGCCTTTGATTACTCTGTCGTCTCTTCCGGCACCTTTGTTCTGTGCCATCATAGCTGTCATTCCGTGTGCAATGTTCTGCTCAGGTGTATATGCATAGTCATCAATTCTGTTTACTACTGCAAATGCGGCTGAAACCGAAACGCCCATTGTATTAATAATAGCCTGTATTCCTATTTTACCAAGCTGTACAGTAGCCTGCTGCATAGCAGATGCCCAGCCGTAGCTTATAGTTTTCTTAAGCAGTGAGCGGTCAAATACAAGCCACTTCTTGCCAAGACACAGAATCGGTACTTTGAATTTAATATATATCATGCAGAATACACAGCAGAGAGCCTCGCTCACTACAGTTGCAACTGCACATCCATTGCTGCCGGCTTTCAGGACAACAACAAAGAAAAGGTCACCAAATACATTTAAAACTGCACTTATGATAAGGAAATACAGAGGTGTTGCACTATCTCCCAATGCCCTTAAAGTGCTTGAGAAAAAGTTATAAAGGAATGTGAAGATGAGTCCTAACATGATTATTCTTAAGTACTGGGTTGTAAGTGTCATAATTGATCTGTCAACCTGAACAAGCATAAGAATAGGTCTTGTAAATACTATTGCAATCAGTGTAAGTGCAAGTGAGAATGTCATACCTGATATCATAGTTGTACTTATCTGGCGGGAAAGTGTGTCCATTTTCTTGCCGCCGAAATAATTACCCATAAGAATACTTGCACCCATACATAATCCGTTAAGGAAAAGAATAATGAGTGTAGTTATTGGATTGCATATTCCAACAGCAGCCAGTGCTTCTTTTCCAACAAATCTTCCGACAATAATGGAGTCAACCGCATTATAAGTAAGCTGAAATATATTTCCCAGTATAAGTGGAATTGTGAATTTAATTAACATAGGCATAATTCTGCCCTGAGTTAAATCTTTTGCCATAATAGATAAAACCTCTTGTGTGAATTTCGTAAATGATACTGTCCTAAGTGCATGATTTTAATGCTTATTTTAAAATATGTCAAGAAATATGTTATTTACAATTACAAGCCGCAAATTAAGATAAAAAATTAATAACCTGTAATAACAGTACTTAGTCTGCACTTACGTTCATGATCAAGAGATGTTTCTTGTCTATGACCAGGGTATATTTTATAATCGCCAATTAAAGTGTTCATCATTTTTTCTATTGATGAAATAAGTAATTTCTCATTTCCGCCAGGTAAAGAAGTTTTACCATGTTTTTCAAACATAATGGTGTCACCAGAGAAAATATTATCATTAACAATGATTGCCATTGAACCGTCTGTATGTCCTGGCATACCTAAGAAAGAAAATGATAACTCATCAAGATTAATTATATCGTCTTCACAAATTAATATATCGGCTTTTACAGCTTTATAAGGTATTTTAACATAAGGTCTTTCATTAATGAGTTTTTCGTCTTCAAGTCGTCCGGCATCAATTTTAGATATAATAACAGGTACATTAAAATATTCTTTCACTTCTTTTAATGCTAAAATATGATCTGTATGACCATGTGTTATAAAAATGTATTTAAGACACAATCCATTTTCTTCAATTGTTTTAATAATTTCAGCAGCATTATCTGCTGGGTCAATCAGAATTGCATTTTTCTTATTTGAAGAAACAATATATACATTTGTGCTGCATGCACCCAATACTAGTTTTGTAATATTCATAATTCTTTACACACTCCATTTTTATTAGAATCTATTTATATTGATTATATCAATTCTATGTATATATAAATACGAAAAAACCACATGATGATATTTAAATCACATATTTCTATTCAAGAATTTCCTGCTAAAACTTTGATTATCAAATCACTATTGACAACCACATCATCTCATGATACTATCACATAAAGAAACTTTGAATATCAAAGTATATCGAAATCTTTAAAGGAGTATGATTATGTTAAGAATTATTGCTGACAGCACATGTGATATATCTAAAGAAGATGCAAGAAAGATGGGGATTCAGATTGTTCCTATATCTGTAAGGTTTGGGGATGAAGAATTCTTAGATGGAGTTGAGATAACACACGAGGAATTCTATACAAGACTTGCTGAATGTGATGAATTACCTAAGACTTCACAGCCAAGCCCTGATACTTTTATGAAAGTATTTAATGAAGCTGTTGCTGATGGGGATGATGTGTTAGGAATATTTATATCTTCTGATTTGTCAGGAACATATCAGAGTGCCTGTCTTGCTGCTTCTGATGTTGAAGATGAAACAGGAAAGAAATTATACATGGTAGATTCAAGAAGTGCATCAATTGGAACTGCCCTTCTAATCAGAGAAGCCGTCAAGTTAAGAGATGCCGGTGTAAATGTATCTGATATCGCTGCTGCATGTACAGAGATGTCAAAATATATCAAGCTTACAGCCGTTGTCGGCTCGCTTAAATATCTTAAAATGGGAGGCAGACTTTCAGGAGCAGCTGCATTTGCAGGAACAATGCTTCATATAACACCGGTTGTAAGTATTGAAGATGGAAAAGTTGTTGTGATTGGAAAAACAAGAGGAAAAAAAGCAGCTGAAAAACTTATGCATGATAAGCTCACAGAAGACGGATTAAGTCTTACAAGAGATTTCATGTTTGGTCATATCAACTGCTCTGAATCTTTAGAAACATTTATTAATAAGAGTCTTACTTACATATCGGATGTTAATGGAAATGTTGGTGTAAGCTCTATAGGTTGTTCTGTTGGAACTCATGTAGGTCCGGGAACATACGGAATTGCTTATGTAGAAGCTGCTGAATCAGGAATGAATCGTGAAAGCATCGTAAAGACGGCCTGATTCTTATAGCGTCGCTGTTCTGATGGAACGAATCTGTCAGAATTAACAAGTTCATCAAATTCCTTATACGGAACATACATGTAGTCCATGGTTTCTCCTTCCTGAAGGGTAACATGGACTTCTTTTTCTATTAAATTAAGGTAACTGTGATATATGGCATGCTTAGGTTTATCCACATAGCTGTAGAGCACAATGAGGTCATCAGTAGAAACCTTAATACCAGTCTCTTCAAATAACTCACGAACTGCACCTTCAGCCGCTGTTTCACCTTTAAGTATAGAACCACCTGTAACTTCCCACTTAAGAGGGTATGTTTTATTTCTTGAACGTTCTGTCGTAAGAAGCTTACCATCTTTAGTCATAGTATATACATTGACAATGACATGATATACCCCATCAGGTAAAGACTTTGCCTGGCTTCTTTTTAAATCGAAGCCTAACAGTTTTTCATTCTCATCATAGGCATCCCATAATTCCTCGTCAACTATTTCAACAAAACTATCGTAATACTGCTCTTCGAAATATATCATTTCTTCAATCTGTTGGATTGTGTAAGATATATTTTCAGGTGCAATTATCCAGACAGTTTCAGGATCATCACGGCGTCTTGCAATAGCAATAAGCTCTCCAATATATTCATCAACGGCAACATCTACACCTAACAGATAAACTCTCTGTTTATCAAGCTCAGAAAATCCGGCAGTTCTTTCGACATCTACATAGCCGCAATTAATAGGATAGACCACCGAGGGGTTATCTTCATCAGTGCTTCCTAAAGGGTGATCGATTTTCACGGTTACAGTTTCTTCTCTCATTATATCTCCTTGTTAAATGTTTATTAACTTGATATTTGTTATTGCGTGTGTGAGTCATTATTGTAGTCATTTTGTCTGTGTCTGGCATATGTGTTTGAACACGTTAAAAATTGCTAATTTATCGGTATTATTTTCGGCTCTTTCGATTGTTTATGTTCATTCGACAGCTGTACACTTTCGCCGTAGTTGTTCGTTTGAGACACACTCTCGATTTATTGTGAGCTGTGTGGGAGTTAATGCCGCTATATACATAAGGGCGGTGCGGGAAAGCACGTTCAAGCAAAGCGCGTTTGATTTACCGCACCGTAATAAACTTTGTAGATAGCGGCATTTACTCCCACTAAGCGAAACACTCATGAGAGAGTGTGCCTCAGACGTACATCTAGGTAAAAGTGTTCATCTGTCGAATGTACACAAACGTATGAGCCGAAAATAACACCTGATAAATTAACGCAATTCTAACGAATCATTCAAACATATATGCCAGACACAGACAAAACAATTAAAAACTGAATCTCACACACGAAATAACAAATATGAATATACACCAATTAGAACAAAGGCGCAACCAGTCTTAATATACATTGTCCGATTCTCAAGATTCTCGGCTTATTGATGTACTTGTCGGTTACTTCCTCACTTCTTCTGAAAATGTTGTAGAAATCATTAAGTATGTCGGCAGCAGTTTCCCTGCCATATACATATGCAGCATTTTCAAAGTGAAGGTAAAGACTTCTGAAGTCCATGTTGATTGTGCCGACAACAGATACTTCTCCATCGCTTACCCACTGTTTTGCATGAATAAAGCCCGGTGTGTATTCGTATATTCTTACGCCGTATCTTACGAGATCTGCATAATATGATCTTGTGAGGCTGTAAGTAAGCTTCTTATCAGGAATACCAGGTGTTACAATTCTTACATCAACACCTCTCATTGCTGCCATTGCAAGCTCTCTGGACATCTCTTCTGTAATAAGCAGATATGGTGTTGTAATGTAAAGATAATGCTTGGCACCCTTAATAATATTAAGATAAACATTTTCAGCGACCCTGTTGTTATTAAGCGGACTGTCAGCGTAAGGAACAACATACTGATTATTATTAACAGCCTTATATCCGTAATCAGATGCCTTTATATATTTAATATAATCATCCTGTGGCTCGTCTGTTTTCTTAATAGAGTTCCACATAGAAAGAAACAGCATTGTAAGAGTCTTAACGGCATCGCCGGTCAGCTTAAGACCGGTATCTTTCCACTCACCATATGGATGTGTTATGTTAAAGTATTCGTCAGCAAGATTATAACCGCCTGTGAATCCGACCTTACCATCAATTACGGTAATTTTTCTGTGATCACGATTATTCATGAACATATTAAATGCAAGTTTAATAGGATTGAATACGCGGCAGTCAATACCATTGGCACGCATTTCTTTGATGAAATCCTTGTTAAGGAAGAAGATACTTCCTACATCATCATAGAATAATCTGACTTCAACGCCTGCGGCAGCTTTTCTTATAAGTACATCTTTAATTCTGTCAAAGCTTGAAGCTTCTTCAATAGCATGATATTCCATAAATATGAACTTTTCAGCTTTTTCAAGTTCTTTAAGCTGTGCTTCAAGACCTTCCTCACCTATGGAATAGAATTCAATATCCGTATTCTTATATACAGGATATCCTTCATGATTAGTCAGATAATGGAACTGGTTATATATATAGATATCCTTATCTTTAACCTCATTAAGAATGTTTTCATCCTGAGAAAGAGATTTTTTATAGGATTCTTCTATTGAATTAAATCTTTTCTTTACATTTCTGGTAACAATGGAACGTCCAAAAAGCAGATAAATAAGTATACCAAGTATAGGAAATGCAAGAATCACAATTATCCATGGCATTTTCATGGCTGAATTAGTAGATGTTCCGTATATCTTAAGCACAAGAATAATTGCAATAAATGTACTTAATAATGAAATCCATGCATAGTCCCTGTAAAAATATAATAAAAGATAAGCCAGCCATGCAACCTGGATAAGTACAAATATACCTGTAGCCAGAAGCCGCCCAAAACTGTTTTTTACTGCTGTTTTCTTTTCGGTTCTCATATGCTTGCGATTACCCATAATTATCCTTATCTCCTTGTCTTAATAATCAGATTGTTTTTCCAGCAAACTGTGTCATATACAGCTCATAATATCTGCCTTTAGCAGCAAGAAGAGTCTCATGATTACCTGTCTCGACAACTCTTCCATTATCCATAACAACTATGACATCAGCGTCCTGAATAGTTGACAGCCGGTGTGCAATAATAAGACTTGTTCTGTTTTTCATAAGATTAGTCATTGCATCCTGAATCCTTTTTTCTGTTCGTGTATCAACACTTGAGGTTGCTTCATCAAGTATAAGTATCTTAGGACTGGCAACAAATGCTCTAGCAATTGATAGTAACTGGCGTTGTCCCTGTGACAGATTCTGTCCGTCTTTAGCAAGCACAGAATCATATCCGCCAGGAAGATGCATAATCATATTATGGCAGTTAGCCTTTTTCGCAGCAGTGATTATTTCAGTATCTGTTGCATCCTGTCTTGAATATAAAAGGTTATTCTTTACAGTATCAGCAAAAAGAACAGTATCCTGTAATACAATGGCAGTATTCTTCCTGAGATTCTCACAGTCTATATCTTTAATATTAACACCGTCAATAGTTATACTGCCATTGTCAATATCGTAGAATCTCATAAGAAGATTGACAACGGTAGTCTTACCGCTTCCCGTGCTTCCTACAAGTGCAACCTTCTGTCCGGCTTTAACCTTAAGGTTGAAATCATATAATACCTGTTTCCCCGGTATATAGGAGAAATCAACATGATTAAATTCAATGTTGCCGGTAGAATTATCAATTGTAAATTCACCTGATTTATCCTCGGAAGGTTCATCAAGAACAGCAAATACTCTTTCAGCTCCGGCTATGGCAGTCTGAATCTGCCCCCATATATTGGCAAGCTCATCAATAGGTCTGCCAAACTGCTTGGCATATACGATAAATGCTGATATTACACCGATGGATACATATCCTTTAATAGCAAAATATCCTCCAGCCCCTGCAATAATGACGAATCCGATATTGTTAATGACATTCATTACAGGCCCCATAGAACCACCAAGAATCTCGGCTTTAATACCAACCTTAGTCAGTTCATCAGATGTATTATTAAAATCACTGCATACATTTTCCTGTCTGTCAAATGCTGTAACAGTCTTGATACCAGTGACCATCTCCTCAACAGTACCATTAAGCTGTCCCAAAAGAACCTGCCGTCTGGAATAGAATTTCCTCATGGCTTTAGATAAATTCTTAGTTGCAAATATAGTAAGAATCACTGTTGTGCAGGAACATAATGCAAGCTGCGGAGACAAAACAACCATCATAACGACAGTTCCAATAATAGTAAGAATGCCTGAGAATAACGAACTCATAGATTGCGATACAGTGTTAGAGATATTCTCAACATCATTAGTCATACGGCTCATAATGTCACCATGTGAATGCTGGTCAAGATACTTAACTGACATACTTACAATCTTATTAAAAAGATCCTGTCTCATGTGCTTAACAATTCTCTGACTTAATATGGCACTTAATCTTGTCTGTATAAATGTGCATATACTGTATATTATGTATACCACTAACATGAAGATAAGTATATGATTTAAATTATTAAATTTTCTTAAAGAAATATAATCAATTGCCTGACTCTGAAGCTTTGGAGCATAGACAGAGCATACAACCATTATAACTACGGCAATAAAAAGAGCAGTAATTACAGGTATTTCTTTAGCAAAATACTGCATAAGGCGCATAAATGTTTCTTTACTGTTGACAGGCTTTTCAACAACGGCACCTCTGTTTCTGGGTCCTCCCTTCATGCCGGGAATCCTCATATTAATCTGTGAAGTATTCTTATCCTCAGCCATAATATCTCTGTCTCCTTGCTATTTCTTATTCAACTGTGAATTATATATATCCTGATATATTGCACTGTTTTTGAGCAGTTCGTCATGAGTGCCGACAGCACTTATATGTCCGTCATCAAGAATTACAATTCTGTCTGCATCTTTAACAGAGGCAATTCTCTGTGCAATAATAATCTTGGTAGTGTCCGGATATGTATTTTTAAGCATTGAATACAGGCTGGCTTCCGTCTTTAAATCAAGTGCACTGGTTGCATCATCAAATATAATAATTTCAGATTGTTTAAGAATGGTACGGCTTATGGCAACTCTCTGTTTCTGGCCTCCGGAAAGACTGGTTCCCTGCTGTGTCACAAGAGTATCAAATCCGTCTGTTGAAGTACTGATGAATTCCATAGCCTGTGCGATAGAAGCTGCATTTGCAATATCGGTATCAGTTGCATTTTCACGACCCCACCGGATGTTCTCTTTAATAGTGCTTTGGAATATTTCACTTTTCTGGAGTGCAACAGATATACGCTCACGCAGATTCTTAAGGTTATATTCCCTGACATCAATATCATCAACAAGCACGCTTCCTTCGGTTACATCATAGAATCTTGGAATCAGGTTAATAAGACTTGTTTTACCGCAACCGGTTTCACCAAGAATACCGATAGTTTCGCCGGGATTGATAACAAGATTAATATTATCAAGAATCTTCTTATCGCCAGTTAATGGATATGCAAATGTTACATTTTTAAATTCAATTTTACCTTTAATTGAAGTCGTGGCGTTAAATGAACCATCTTTGATAGACGGCTCGCAGGCAAGCACCTCATTAATTCGTCTGCCTGAAGCAATACCTCTTGATGCGGTCTGGAACATATTAGTCATTCGCATAACCGCATTAAGTGATTGTGTGACATATGTAATTGCTGCCATGACATTACCTGGTGTTACAGAACCGTTGGCAACGTGAATACCACCAACCTTGATAACTGCAACTACAGACAGGTTGAGAATAATATTCATAATTGGCTGCATATATGAGAAAATCATCAGCACATTAAGCTGAGTATTTACAAGGTCGTCATTGGATTTTCCGAACCGCTCTTTTTCGTAATCTTCTTTAACATATGCTTTGACAACACGGAAGCCTGACACATTTTCCTGCATTACATTATTAACATTGTCGAGCTTCTGCTGAAGCTTGGAAAAAAGTGGATTAGCTTTAGAAAGAAAATATATAACACATATGGTTACAAGCGGCAGGGCGCACGCGATTACTGCACCAAAGCTTAAGTTAAGGGATAACATGCATATTATGCCGCCAGCAAAAAGCATAAATGTCCTTATAAAACCACGCATGCTCATCTGTATGAAATTCTGAAGCTGTGTTATATCGTTGGTAATTCGCGTGATAAGCGAACCTGTAGAGAATTTGTCAGTCTGTTCGAATGAGAATGACATAATCTTTTTGAATGCGTCTTTTCTTAGATCATTACCGAAATTCTGTGATGCAATATTAGAACACACACCACATAAGATACCAGATAATCCGCCAAGAATTACGAATATTATCATCTTAAGTCCTTCGGTAAGTACAAGATTCAGATTCCCAACACCGTTATTTGATAAACCTAAAACACCTTCATCCACGATGGTGCTCATTAAACGAGGCTGAACGAGGTCCGCAAGAACCTCGCCCACCATGAATAAAGGTGCAAGAATGGCAAAAAGCCAGTATTTTTTAAGATATTTCAGCATATAAAAACTCCCTGTCTTTAAATTAATTATTCAAAAACCTTCCTTATGCTGTCGTAATGAAGAAATTCTCCCCTGTCAGCGATAGCCTTGATTTCGTCTGCTGTAGCAAATCTGAAACCGGCAGTTTCTTCTGTCTGTAAATGTATATCTGCTTCTGTAATATCCATGTTAAACTTATAGATATCAACAAAATAATTATCCTTTTCTTCAGGATTATCTCTTCTGTAAGAAAATTCAAAGCCGCCATCAGCATGTGATACATCAACACCGGTTTCTTCTAAAACCTCACGGCAGACAGCCTGAAAAGATGTCTCTCCAGCCTGGCATGCACCGCCTGAGACTTCCCAGTGCCCTGGTGCCCATGCTTTAGTTAAGACTCTCTGTGTTATTAAAAATGTATTATCAGGTCTTTTGATTATACCAAGAACAGTTAAGTGATAGTCACCATCCTTCATGTTCCAGTCATTACGTTTCATAGTACGGCCTGTAAGCTGTTTATCGACATCATAGATATCCCATATTTCACCCATTATTAATCGTCTCCTGTTAAACTAATTATCTTTATGTTTTTTCAGATAGTCAAGTACGCTGTGTACAGCAACATTTCCTTCACCAACAGCCTTGGCATACTGATAAGGTCTGCCTGTACAGTCGCCTGCTGCATATACACCATCAATATTAGTCTTCTGAGTTCTGTCAACAATAATATGTCCACCAGCCATATCAAGTCCTGATAATAATACACCCGGATTAATAGAATCCTTTAAGAAGAATGCACCGCTTACGGGGATAGCTTCTCCCTTGAAGGTTACAGAAGCTACCTTCTTATCTCCGTCAACACTTGCAGGCAGTCCGTTATAATGTGTCATGTTATCATATTGTAAACTGGTTTCTTTATAAGGTGTGAAAAGGTATACATGGTTAGCAAGTCCTGCTAAAAATGTTACTTCATCCTCGAATTTAGGTGATGCACATATAACAGCAATATCCTTATTCTTATATAATGCTCCATCACATGTAGCACAATAACTTACGCCACAACCTAAAAGCCTTGCTTCACCTTCAATCTCTCTTGTTGTTGTCATACCAACAGTCATTATGACAGCTTTGGCTTCATATATCTCATTATCAGCACCGGCTGCAAAATAACCGCCGCAGTCATATATGGAATTAACCTGTGACTCTGTTATAGTAATGCCACAGTCGTCAATCTGCTTTAAGAACATAGACTGCATTTCGCTTCCTGTAACAGCAGGAAGGCCAGGATAATTCATGATTTTCTCGGCTTTCTCTATCTTAGTGCTTAGTGCTCTTGAACCAAACCATATAAAGTTAAGATTTCTTGCTTTAGCAGTGAGTGCAGCAGATATTCCCGCAGGTCCGCTGCCGATTATCATAAGGTCATACATATTACATAGCCTCCTTATTATGTTGACTTATAAACTAGTATTAATTAAAGGAAACGGCTTATACGCTCTTTCATCTGCTCTTCACCCATGATATGAACGATAGTCCACAGATCAGGAGTATTAGCTCTGCCGGTTACAGCAATTCTTACAACCTCTGCAACGTCTGATACATTACCCTTGAAGTTCTCCGGATTAGCCTTGTAAGCCTTCATATCAGAAGCATAGCCGTTCTTGTCAGCTATTTCCTTAAGCTTGTTAAACCACATGCTGTTATCATCATTATGGTCATAAGCTGCAAGGTAATCATTAAGAATAGCCTTAACCTCGTCATCAGCTAATCTGAATTCATCTCTTTCACCAGACTCGCCATCAAAGAAGAAGCTGATAAGTTCAAATATCTGCTTAGCATACATGAAGTCTTTTCTTCTTCTCTTAGCACCAACACCCATGTAAAGTCTTAATATAGCAAGTAACTTCTCTTTGTCAGCAAACCATACCTTTTCCATCTCAGGTTCATTCTCTAATGCCCAGTTGTGAAGGAATTCATATAAATCATCCTCTGATAACTTGGAAAGCTCATTCTTACAGATGTTATGAAGCTTTTCTTTATCAAATAAGGCACCTGAAACACTCATCTTATCTACTGAGAATGGGAATTCATTGATATCCTTGTCAGGGAACTTCTCATGCCATTCCTCAAAGTTAGAGTTAAGGAGTGTAAGAAGATAGACCTTCATTGTGTATGGATGATATCCGTCTTTTCTGTAGTAATCAAGTGAAAGCTCCGGATCTTTTCTCTTAGATAACTTTCTCTTTCCACCTGTTTCCTCATCAAACTTCATAAGATGTGCTGTATGTGCGTATTTTGGCATCTTAAAGCCTAATACATGGAATAATTCATAGTGGATAGGAACAGAAGCAAGCCATTCACCGCCACGTACAACTGTAGTAGTTCTCATAAAGTGGTCATCAATTGCGTGTGCAAAATGATATGTTGGAATACCATCTTTCTTAAGAAGAACTACATCATGGATATTCTCTGGAAGCTTAATCTCTCCCTTAATGCTGTCTGTAAATGTGATTTCATTCTCAGGACTTCCCTGTGAACGAAGTCTAAGCACATAAGGCTTTCCTGCCTTAAGATTTTCCTCGATAGTCTCTAAAGAAAGGTCACGGCATACAGCATATTTGCCATAATATCCAGTAAGAACCTTATCAGTCTCCTGCTGTAATCTTACAGCCTCAAGCTCTTCCTCTGTACAGAAGCAAGGGTAAGCAAGACCTTTAAGTACAAGCTCCTTTGCAAATGTATGATAGATATCAACTCTCTGTGTCTGATAATATGGTCCGTATGCATTAACCTGGTCAGAATCCGGAAAGCCTGCACCTTCATCAAATTCAATATCAAAGTATCTTAAAGAATTGATTACAAGGTCAACAGCACCTTCAACAGTTCTCTTGGCATCAGTATCTTCAATTCTTAAGTAGAACACACCACCGTTCTTGTGAGCGATTCTCTCATCAGCTAAGGCACTGTAGAGATTACCAAGATGGATAAATCCAGTTGGACTTGGACCTAATCTTGTTACCTCTGCCTTGTTTGGAAGTTTTCTATATGGGTATTTCTCCTCATAATAATCAGGTGTCTTATCCACATCAGGGAATAAGAGCTCTGCTAATTTCTTACAATCCTGTTCGTTCATTATTAATCTCCTTATATTGCTAAATAAATCTCATAATATTTTACACATTTTGCAGACGCATTTCAACCTTGAATATTAATCTGTGTTAATTCTGGGCTTTTTATTGTATTTAAAATGCATATATGCCTGTCTATAGCTCACAAGCTCCGATTTCCTCGCTTAGTATGAGTAAATACCGCTATCTACATAGTTTATTACGGTGTGCGAAGTCAAACGCGCTTCGCTTGAACGAGACTTCACACACCGAACTTTTGTATATAGCGGTATTAACTCATACACAGCTCGTCAATAGTCGCTTGTGAGCTATAGACAGGCATATATGCATATAACTATATTGAAAAAGCCCAAGATTAACATATATTAAGTATATTGCGGAATGCGTATGCTACGCCATCTTTATCGTGGTGCAGCGTTACGTGGTCGGCTATTTCTTTAAGGTGTGGGGCGGCGTTTTCCATTGCGATTCCTACGCCGGCGTATTCTATCATATCTGTGTCGTTGTCTGCGTCACCGAAGGCTGCTACATTTTCACGGGACAGACCTAGGTATTCTGTTAAGAATTTGACGCCTGATTTCTTGCCGGCGTCTTTATATGATATCTCAAGAAGCTGGCTTATTGAACTTGTCATGTAGACTTCGTCTGTGGCTTTTCTTATTCTGTCCATTATGTTTTTCTTTAATTCTTCATCGCCGACTACTATGTCAATACTGTCTAATTCATGGCAGTGTTCAAGTATGAAGGATACAATGTCGTCTTTAAGAATTCTTGTTTTCTTTACATAGTTAAGTGAGTGTTCTGTAGCACCGTATTTTTCAGGATGTGCAGTATATTCTGTTGAAGCAAATGCCTGTCCTTTTATAAATGCTTCATATGTCACAATATCATTCTCTGTGAGTTTAAGTATTGTCTTTACTGATTCCGGTGTAAGAACATAGGATTTAAGGCACTCTTTGCCTGCAATACGGTATATGGCAGCACCATTGCTTGTTATTGCATATTCAATTCCTGGAACTGATATGACATCCTCAGGCAGTGTGTCAAATGCACGTCCGCTTGCGATACATACATGTACTTCGTTGCTTATGGCATCAATTAATGCCTGTCTGTTTACTTCTGACAGATGGCTTTCCGAATTAAGAGTTGTCCTGTCTAAATCAAGAGCCACAAGTTTAATATCTGTATTCATAATAATCACCTTGTTTCCGTACTTTTCATTGTAATAGCCATTATAAATAAATAAGGCTGTCTCTTTAAGGACAACCTTATATGTATAGTGATGATATGTCAATATTTTAAGCAGATTTTTTATCATCTTTCGATGGCTTAATCTGCCCCTGAACGATTTCGATAATTTCATCAGATAAGAAATTAAGCTCGTCTGCGTCGTGGCAGGCAATTATAATTAAAGCACCTCTTTCCCTGTGCCTGATGAGTATGTCACGAATCTGCTCTGTACCTGTATCATCAAGTGCATTGATTGGTTCATCAAGGATAATGATATCGGGATTCTCCATGATGGCAGCAGCAATTCCAAGTCTCTGCTTCATACCAAGAGAGAACTTGCTGAATGTTCTTTTATCGTCAGGATCAAGACCAATCTCGGTAAGAGTCTCGCGTATGCGGTTGTCATCAATACGCCTGCGGATAGATGCCAGAGTCTTTAGATTCTCAAATGCTGTGTAATTAGAGACAAATGATGGGTTCTCAATTAATATACCGATACTTGGCGGAAACATGGATTCTGACAAAATTTTATTGTGCAAGTTTATTTATGAGTTCCTTTATACATGCTTCATAATATTTCTTTCTGATAAAATAGAATGGTGTATATTCAAATGTATCAAATACAAGTTCCTCATGTGAAGTTATGAAAACTATTCTTGTATCTGAAGAAATTGAACAGACACATTGAAGTTCATTATTAAATGCCTCCATTATCTTACTGGCAATTTTTCGTCATCGTCACATAATGCTACTTTGTACTCCATATATACCCCCTGATGTATGTACTAAATGTATTAATAGAATACATTTTTAAAATGTGTTTTTCAAGTAAATATACATTTATAAGTTAATATATTTTTCCCTAGATAATTCGTCATATTCGTGTTACAATGATAATAATTTATCAGGATGGAGACGTGAACTATGATTATATCAGAGAATCATTTTGGAAAAGAGAATTGTGTTGCGTATTGTGATGTTTTAATTAGAAGAAATTATGAAGTTATTAATGCGGATGAACATTTCTATCATTTTGTAGAAAAACTTGTGGGTATTAATTTTCTTGATATTGTTCATCAGGATAATCTTAAGGATTTTAAGATGGCTTTTGAGACGCTTAAGCCAGGTGAGAATTGTAGAATGCTGATTCTGTTAAGAAATGGTATTGGTGAATATTACTGGACAGATATGGTGATTTCTAATAATGGGAAGATTCTGTCAGGTGAGAATGTAATTGAAGTCAGATGTTATTTTCTTTCAGCAGTTGAGAGCAGGTATCTTATGGCTTTGGACAATGTCAATAAGTACAGGACAATACTTTCTACATACAGAAATTATTTATTTGATTACAATTCTTACACGGATATGTTTACAATATATCTGTACCGTGGTAATCAGTGCAATGCACCTATTAAGGTAACTCTGGAACAGTTTAGGGAAAGAATGTTAAGAATATTAAGGTCTGATTCAGAGCGTAAGGAGTTTGCTACATTTTATAATTATTTAAAGAATGGTTCTAATATGTTCAGCTGTATGGTTTACCTGCCGCTTGATGAGCATAACGATGAACTGTACAAGTTCAAAGTGAATGGTGACAGCCTGTTTTCAACGAATAAAACATCTGTTGTTGCAGGTTATCTTGAGACTGTTGATGGATGTGTTTCGGATGTTATTCCTTATTATGCAACAAGTGAAGCTGTTGATTCTGCCACTGGACTTCTTAATAAACGTGCATGCATGGAATATACGAAATCAGTAATCGCATCCAAAGATGATAAGATTCATTATATGATTATGTTTGATGTTGATAATTTCAAGAGCATTAATGATACATATGGTCATCTTTTTGGCGATGAAGTATTAAGTAAGGTAGCATGCATTATAAATGCTAACCTTAACGGACGAGGAATTGTTGGAAGATTTGGTGGAGATGAATTCTATATATTTACTAATAATATTAAAGACGAAGAGGATTTGAGGATTCTTCTTACAACTATGCGTAAGGAATTACAATATGCATTTGACAGCAGAATTGAAGATTTTGGAGTTACTCTTTCTGTTGGTGTAAGTCTGTTTCCTAAAGATGGAACGGATTATGAGGAACTTTTCAGAAAAGCTGATAAATGCCTGTACTTTGCAAAAGAAAAAGGACGAAACAGATTTATTATATATAATGAAAGCAAGCATGGTTCACTTGAGAATAATAGCAGGCATATTCATAAAATTCTTGATTTGTCTGATCATTCAGAATATATGTCAGGCGTGGTATCTGACATAATTCTTGAACTTGTATCCAGAGGAAAAGATGCAATTGATGATGTTGCCAATAATATTATAGAGCAGTTTGAGATTGATGGACTGAGAATATATAATGATAATTCCGAGCTTATATATTCTTGTGGTGAATATAAGAGAATGCCGGATATGACGAATATTCTTAATGATAAGGCATTCTTATCTAGATATAATAAGAATAATTCTATGTCAATCGGTATTGTTTCATCTGTGGAGGCATGGCATAAGGAATTATATAATGAGTTATCAGACAGTAATATAATGGCATTCATCAGTACATGGTTTGAATTTAAATATAGAAGATACTATTTCTTCTATGATGTGTTTAATCATAAAAGCCGCTGGAATGATTATGACAGAAACTTTGTTCTTATTATAAGTAAAATCATTGCCAGCGTGCTATAATATTAGATATAATTATACTGTTATTATGTTTGGCAGCTTTGCAAAGCTGCCAATTTTTTTGTCTGTAATAATAGTTGCTTCATTAATACTTCCAAATGTTACTGCACTTGTTTCTCCGAATTTGGAACTGTCTGTAAGAATATATTTGAAATGACAATGTGCAAATGCTGTTTCTTTAACAAGTGCTTCATTAATATCAGGAGTTGTGAACCCTGATTTTTCAGTTATTCCATTAGTTCCAAAGAAACCTTTATTAAAATTCATTCTGTCTATAGTAATAATTGCCTGATTACCGACGACAGCTTCAGTTATTCCTTTAAGTTCCCCGCCAATAAGTATTACTTTAAAGCCTGCAATTGCAAGTTTTCTTGCATGTGTAACAGCATTAGTTACATAAGTTGCGGTTTTCTCTTCAAGATAATCAATAAGATATTCTGTGGTTGTTCCGGCATCAATATATATGAAATCATTAGGTGAAACAAGCTTTGCCGCGTACATGGCAATTTTTTTCTTTTCTTCAGTATTGACTGTAGCTTTCTGAGAAACAGATAATTCCGTAGTTGAGACTCCATTATTCTTCTCTACAGCTCCACCGAATACTTTAGTTAATTTACCCTGTTCATCAAGTGTATTAAGATCACGCCGTATAGTTGATTCTGATGTGTTAAGCAGTTCTTTAAGTTCAGTAACGGTTATACTTCTTTTTTCAGATAAAAGATTAAGAATTATTTCGTGTCTTTGTTCAGTCAGCATATTAATATAACTCCTTTTCTATAAAATCCTTAACATTATCAATATTATTAAAATGTGCTAGAGACCACATAAGCTTCATTGTTAGATTTTCTATAGTCATATCTTTTCCATTAATGACATTTTCTTTTGCAAGATTATGTCCAATCTCATAAACATTAAGATTTATTCCTTCATACAGACATTGTGTTGTTACAACAACACATATATTATTGCTAGTCAGATTGTGAATATAGTCTGTAATATTATCTGGTATACCGCCAAGACCATATCCCTGAATGATAACTCCTTTGCATGATGATTCAATGTAATCAAATATTTTATAATCCATTCCTGGAAATAAATTAATAATCATTATGTCAGTGCACATATCAGTTTCAATATGAAATTTACCACTACATTTAAAGATAGCTATATTTTTATTATAGACTACTTTATTATCATGTATTGTTGCAATTACAGGATAATTAATACTTTCAAATGCATTAAAACTGGTTGTTCTAAGTTTCTTGGCATGTCTTCCAGATATTAATTTGTTATAAAATGCAAGAAATACGCCAGAAATATCTTCACATGAATAAATAAATGCATGCGAAAGATTATCAATAGCATCTGTACCATCTGCGTCAATTGGTAATTGAGAGCCAGTGAGAATAACAGGTTTGGATAGATTTACAAGCTGGTATGATAATGCTGCAGCAGTATAAGCGCATGTATCAGTTCCATGTGTTATTACAAATCCATCATAATTATCATAGTTATCTTTAATACATTCAGATATTCTGGCAATATAATCTGTGTTCATATTGCTGCTGTCGATATTCATAATGGATATTCCATTAACTGAACATATGTGTCTTATAGCTGGAATATATTCAAGTAAAATATTAACATCAATAGATGGTGTAAGTCCATTGCCATTATCTTTAGATGCAATTGTTCCACCGGTAGCTATGAGCAGTATGTGCTTCATTATTAATTTACCTTCTTCTTGCCTTCATCATTAAAATAATCTTTTACAAGCTGTACAACTGTACCCGAAAGGAGGAACACAGCAATGAGGTTAGGAATTACCATAAGTCCGTTGAATGTCTCTGCAATACTCCACATAAGGCCTAAGTTCATAGTTGCACCTATGACAGCAACTAATGAGTAAATAACCATAAAAGGTTTGATGGATTTAGGACCAAAAAGAAATTCGATACATCTCTGTCCATAAAGTCCCCAGCCAATAACTGTTGAAAATGCAAAACAGCACATTGCTACAGCAGTAAATATTGATACCCATCCACCATAAGTAGATGTAAAACCAGATATAGTAAGTTCTGCTCCGGCAGCCTGACCATATCCTACAGGCACACCACTGCATAATATAACAAGTGCAGTTAATGTACATATTACAATAGTATCCACAAATACTTCAAAAATCCCGAAGAAGCCCTGCTTTACAGGTTTTCTTGTATCTGCACATGCATGTGCAATTGATCCTGTACCAAGACCGGCTTCATTAGAAAAGATACCTCGTGAGACTCCTTTTTTCATACTCATAAAGAAGCTTCCAACTGCTCCACCTGTAACTGATGCAGGAGAAAATGCACCTTCAAATATTGACTTGAATACAGCAGGAACATTTGAAATATTTGCTATTATAACGCCAATAGCAAGAATTATATAAAGTATTGCCATAAATGGAATTAGTTTTTCTGTAACTTTACCTATTCTTTTAATACCGCCAATCATAATAAGCGCAATAAGAATCATAATGATAATTCCAATTATAAGATTAACTATATGTGTTGAATCAGAAGAAATAATACTGTAATTAATTAAAGCTGAATCTATAGCAGTAATAATTGTATTAACCTGTGTTGCATTACCTGTTCCAAATACAGTAAGTACTCCCAGTGCTGAGAAAAGATAAGCAAGCCAGTGCCAATGTTTTTTAAGTCCGTTCTTTATGTAATACATTGGTCCGCCAACAAGTTCGCCTTTATCATTAGTTTCTTTGAAATGTACTGCAAGAACAACTTCAGAGAATTTAGTGCACATTCCAAGAATAGCTGATATCCACATCCAGAATACAGCTCCAGGACCGCCTATTGCAATTGCACCGGCTACACCAGCAATGTTGCCAGTTCCAACGGTTGCTGCAAGAGCCGTACAGACTGCCTGAAATGGCGTAAGGGCGCCGTCAGAAGCAATACGCTTCTTAAGCATGCGCCCTATAGTTATCTTCATTGCATAAGGAAATTTCCTTATCTGGATAAATCTGGTTCTTATACTTAATACGATACCGACACCGATTATACATATCATAGCCGGAAGCCCCCAGATAAAGTTATTGATTACGCTGTTTATTGATTCAATTGTTGAAAGCATTAATTAGTCCATCCTGTTATAT
>OGZZ01000666.1_pt1 | contig 26880 bp, 25 predicted proteins | sample 1577021 | NCBI WGS metagenome assembly OGZZ01 (sample SAMEA3541526, study PRJEB24748) | human gut metagenome | biome: human gut; feature: human-associated habitat; material: faeces | place: China | collected 2012
GAGCCCGCCGCCGACGCATCCGCTAAGAAGGATGTCGACGGTCTGAAGGTCCTCGTCCTGTGCGCCGGCGCCGGCACCTCTGCCATGCTTGCCAACGCCATCAAGGAAGGTGCTGCGCAGACCGGAGAGAACATCGCTTCCTCCGCAGGCGCCTATGGCCAGCACACTGCCATCATGGATCAGTACGACGTTATCGTGCTTGCCCCGCAGGTTCGTAGCTACTACAACGACATGAAGGCCGACACCGATCGCCTGGGCATTAAGCTGCTCGCTCCCCGCGGTAAGGAATATATCGACCTTACCCGCGATCCCGCCGGCGCCATTAAGTGGCTCCGCGAGAACCTCGACTAGGTTCCTCCCTCTGTTGGTGCCCGGATCCCCAGTTCGGGCACCTCTCCCTATTCGAATCCCACAGAAAGGATGACTCATGACCAACCCCATGCAGTTCCCCGACGGCTTTGTGTTTGGCGGCGCCACCGCTGCTTACCAGGTTGAGGGCGAGACCCGTACGCACGGCAAGGGCAAAGTGCCCTGGGACGATTTCCTGGCAGCCCAGGGTCGCTTCTCTCCCGATCCCGCAAGCGACTTCTACAACAAGTACCCGGTCGATATCGACCTGTGCCAGCGCTTCGGCATCAACGGTATCCGCGTCTCCATCGCTTGGAGCCGCATCTTCCCCAACGGCACTGGCGAAATTAACCCCGAGGGTGTCGCCTTCTATCATGAGCTCTTTGCCACCTGCAACAAAGCCGGCGTTATCCCCTATGTCACGCTCGATCACTTCGATACGCCCGAGGCCTTTTATCAGAACGGCGGCGAGGGCTTCCTGACACGCACGACGATCGACGCCTTTGTCGAGTACGCCAAGTTCTGCTTTGCCGAGTTCACCGAGGTCAAGCACTGGTTTACCTTTAACGAGATTCCCGCGACCGCCGAGGGCAGCTTTATCGTCGGCAACTGGCCGCACGGCGAGAAGTATCGCCTGGACAAGGCCTTCCAGCTCATGCACAACATGATGGTGGCCCATGCCAAGGCCGTCGTCGCCTTCCACGAGGGCGGCTTTGAGGGCGAGATCGGCATTGTCCAGAACCTGGAGCCCAAGTATCCCCTCGATCCCAACAGTGCTGCCGACTGCGAGGCCGCCCGCATGGCCGACGTCATCAACAACCGCTGGGTACTCGACGCCACCTTCCGCGGCCACTATGCAGCCAACACCATGGAAGCCGCGACCAAGCTGGCCCATATCGCCGGCGGCGAGCTCGACGTTCGTGACGAGGACATCGCCGCGCTGACCGCCGCGCTCCCCTACAACGATTGCCTGGGCGTCAACACCTACAAGTGCCAGTTCCTGCGTGCCGCCGAGGGCGAAAACGACATCAACCACAATGGCACTGGCGACAAGGGCTCCTCGCGCTGGTTCCTCAAGGGCGTTGGTGAGTCATGCGTGCGCGAAGGCGTACCCACCACCGATTGGGACTGGATTATCTATCCCGAGGGTCTGTACGATCTGCTGCTCCGCATTAAGAACGATTACCCCAACTACAAGAAGATCTACATCACCGAGAACGGCATGGGCTATAAGGACGACTTCGAGGACGGCTTTATCGACGACGCCCCTCGCATCGACTACATGCGTCAGCATCTCGCGTGGATCCTCAAGGCAATCGACGGCGGCGTGAACGTTGACGGCTACTTTGTGTGGTCGCTGCAGGACCAGTTCTCCTGGACCAACGGCTATAACAAGCGCTATGGCCTGTTCTACATCGACTTTGAGACCCAGAAGCGCTATCCCAAGGCGAGCGCGTACTGGTACAAGAACGTCGCGGAGACCGGCCTGCTCATGGCCTAACTTTTGCCGCATACCCCCTGTCGGCCGCATGCGAATCCCTCCACGGGTTCGCATGCGGCCTTTTTGTTTTGGCTCGGACCTGAGCGGGCCGTTTGTCTCGATCTGTAACATCTAGCAGGGATTTTCGGTCTTAAATGTTACAGATCGAGACAAACGGAACGCCCGAGCAGAAATATCTCAATCTGCAACATGTAGACCACTTTTGACCGTCTACCTGTTACAGATCAAGACAATAAGATAGTCAAACCCAAACTTTCCAAGCAGTTATGAAACATGGTTTCTAGTTTTCGGTATAACGAACATACTTTCGGTATCATTTAATGGTATTATGATATCGAAAGTATGTTCGTGATACCGAAAGGAGCCGCATGCGCCAGTTCGATTACGCCACAGTCCCAGCGGAACTCGAAGCAACTCCAATCACCAACCTCCTCCTCTCGATACGCGAGCATAAAGGCCGTCAGCTTGCTCTGAGTCAAGTCAAACCCGAACTTCTATCGTCCCTTATGGAGGAAGCTAAGATCCAAAGTACCCAATCCTCCAACGGACTTGAAGGAATTATTACCACCCAAAAAAGACTCAAAGCGATCATGGCGTATTCCGCCAAGCCAAGCTCCCGCGCAGAGGAAGAAATCGCTGGATACCGAGATGTGCTGTCGCTTATTCACGAGCAACACGATTCCATTCCCGTAACGCCATCGGTCATTTTGCAGTTGCATCGTGACCTCATGGCGCACACGGCAATCTCGTATGGAGGCCATTGGAAAGATAGCGATAACGAAATCGTCTCCATTGACGATCAAGGTAATCGATTTGTGCGCTTTAGGCCCCCTTCGGCTCTAGCAACCCCGGGACTTATTAAAGAAGCCTGCCAATCCCTCAACGATGCTTTATCTCGCCAAGTTTGCGACCCCCTCCTTATATCGCTCCGCTTTATCTTCGATTTTGTTAGCATTCATCCCTTCAACGATGGCAATGGCAGGATGAGCCGGCTCCTTACAACGCTGCTGCTCGAAAAGACTGGATACGACGTTGCGCGTTACATCAGCATCGAACGACTTATTGAAGACAACAAAGCGCTTTACTACAACGCCCTCGCTGCAAGCTCCACTGGATGGAATGAAAATCAAAACACCGAAGTACCCTTTATCCGTTTCATGCTCGGAACAACCCTGGCCGCCTACCGAAAGCTCGAGCAGCGTACCTTAATTGAATCAAGCACTCGTCCCATGTCGAAGCAAGCGCGCATCGCTGTTCTATTTCAACAGAGACCCGGCGTCATTAAGAAATCCGACATCCGATCAAACTGCCCCGATATCAGCGAGGTTACCGTTAAACGAACCCTCGGTCAGCTTGTTAGCTGCAGCGCAATCGAAAAAACAGGAGCGGGTCGTTCGACGGGCTACATACTCAAAGACGTCCATGCTCTAGAACTATTCTTGCAATCCACAATACCCGACAGCGAGGCCGCAATAACAAAAGAGGCTCCAAAGGATAAGCTTCTTGAACGTGTAAACCGCGCCGAGGATGAAAGCAGAGAGGGGCTCTATGAAGACTACGATTCATTCTCAAGGGACATAAAGACGAAATACGGAGTCTAGTCATATCCCAGAATAGTCTCATCCTTGTTGCCCAAAATTATTTACGCGTCATTGTGAAGCGATAATCCCCGCGCCGGCAGGGGGGCAGAAGTATCGCCTGCAGCGTTAGCTAGCAGATGACCTGCGCGTGCTCCTCGATGGCAGTGCGGTCCTCGGCGGTAATACTCGGCTCGCACACCACGGCGTCCAGGCTGTCCAGGCGGCAGAAGGTGTAGAAGTCGCGTTTGCCGATCTTGCTGGAGTCGGCGATCAGATAGCGCGAGTCTGCCTTGCTAAAAGCGAGCTGCTGGATACGGCCCTCGTCCATGTTGGACGTGGATACGTCACCGTCCAAGATACCGTTGGCGCCGATAAACGCCGCATCGATGCCCAGCGCACGTAGGGTATCCTCGGCCGTCGGCCCCACAAAAGCGGCAGTGCGGCGGCGGTACATACCGCCCACGAGGCACAGCTCGCAGTCTTCGCGCGCCTCGAGCAGGTTAAACACCGAAAGCGAATTGGTCACAATGCGCAGGCGAAACGTCGGCAGCATCGAGGCCATCTGCTCAACCGTGGTGCCCGTGCCCAAAAAGATGGTCGAGCCCTCCTCGATAAGCTCCACAGCACGGCGCGCAATCTGCAGCTTTTCCTCGGCATGCTTAGTGCGCTTTTCGCTGTGCGAATACTCATGGCGCAACATAGCGTGCGGACGGCCCTGTGCACTGCGGGCTCCGCCGTGCACGCGCTCAATCTCGCCTAGGCTCGCAAGTTCTTCGAGGTCGCGGCGAATCGTCATGTCCGAAACGCCCAACGCATCCGAAATCTCTTTAACCGAGACCGTGCCCTGCTCCTCGAGCAGCTGACGAACCTTATCCTGTCGCTCTGCCTTAATCACGATGAATCCTCGCCGTTCTTTGCGCGCATATCATTCAAACAGTAACGAACAAATTGTATCAGACTCGTACGCGTCAAAAATGAACGCCCGCACAGCTCCAATCATCACTTTTTTGAGAAAAATACCCCCAGCTTTAGTGGGGTGTAGTGATAATCTCGCCTGTTCGCGCTACAGTTTGTCGGAAATACCTCGATGTTAGGAACCAAATGATCACTTCCGAGCTTTTCGGCACCGCGCCGTGCGGTACCCCCGTTCATCGTTACACCCTCGACGGGCCCGAGATCTGCGTTCGCATTATGGACTATGGCGCCACGGTGCTTGGTATCGATGTGCCCGACATTCCCGGCAACGTGCGCGATGTGGTGCTGGGCTTCGATAAGCTCGAGGATTACTTTGACAACCCCGCCTGCTTTGGCGCGACCATCGGCCCTGTGGCAAACCGCACCGCTGGCGCCACGATCGCCATCGACGGCACGGACTGGCATATGCCCGCCAACGAGGGCGCCAACAACCTGCACAGCGACCTTGAGCACGGCCTGCACAAACGTGTGTGGGATGTTGAGCTCGACGAGGTCCATAACGCCGTGCGCATGACCACCTCGCTTAAGGACGGCGAGCTGGGCCTGCCCGGCAACCGAACCTTTACGGCCGTGTTTACCGTTACGCGCACCGGCGTCTTCCGCATCGATTATGGCTGCGAGAGCGACCGCGCCACCTACGTGTCCATGACCAACCACACGTACTTTAACCTTGCAGGCCATAACGCCGGCATGGACTGCGAACATTTCTTTGTCGCCAACGCCGCCCACTACCTGCCCATTAACGAGCAGAACATCCCCACCGGCGAGATTGCTCCGGTCGAGGGAACACCGTTTGACTTTCGCGAGCTTCGCCCCGTCGCACCCGGCATGGAGGCCGACGACCCGCAGATCAAGCAGGCCCGTGGCTACGATCACTGCCTGTGCATCGATGGCTATCAGTACGGCCGCAACCTGCGCCGCGCGATGCACGTTGAGGAGATGTGGACCGGTCGCGAGCTGGACTACTACACCACCGCACCGGGCGTGCAGCTCTACACCGGCAACTGGCTGGGCGACGAGCACGCCAAGGACGATGCCAACTATAGCTGGGGCGCCGGCTTTGCCCTCGAGGCAGAGATGTACCCCGACACGCCGCACCAGCCGCTGTTCCCGCAGGGCATTGTGGGCCCAGGTCACCCCTACAGCAATGTGATCGAATACCACTTTATGAGGCACTAAGCCCATAACGCAACATATCGCACAGCAGCGCCCGCCGGCACCACTGCCGACGGGCGCTTTTTCATCTTTTGGGCTCATTTTCGCTGTGACTGTATGAGTGACATATCAAAACTATGCCCATTTACTACGTTTAGCCCGGGTTGCTCGACCATGCACCGGTTTTTGTTACATTTGTGAGCAGTATACCTGCGGTTTTGTTTTTCTCAAATTCGACATGCTCGGCGATAGCCGATCAAACGTAGTAAATGGACATAGTTTTTGACAGGCGGTATCGCGCGCGTCCCTCGCAAGGGCAAAATGATCCTTTTTCCTCCGCCCCCAGGAGATCACGTGAGCAGGTTCTCGATGGGATCGGGGTCGGAGCCGGGGAGATAACGGATTTCTAGCTCTATGCCGAGCTCTTGCAGCTCTTTAAAGGCGGCGGTATCTGCATCGCCTACGGCAACGGCAGGCGTTACAGAGCGCTTGCCCTCCCTCGCCCGCATATGGCCGATGCTGATCTTGGTTATTGGCACACCGCCCTTAACCAGCGCGAGTGCATCCGTGGGCGACGCCACCATGATGAGAATCCATTGACGCGGCGTTGCGGTATGAATGATGTCGATAGTCCTTTGCACCGAGAAAAACCGCGTCCAAACGCCTTCTGGCACCGCCACCCTCATTGGTGCCCATTGGCGCGAATCCGCCGCGATCTCATCGTTGACGATTAGGACAAGGTTGGAACCCACGGCTTCGTTCCACAGCTCAACGTCTTGCCCATAAATGAAACGGTCATCGATACGCGTAAGAAGAATCTTGGGTTGAGCCATGGCTGCCCCATTCTGTTTGAGACCCATACGAGCGGGACGTCGACCACCAACTCAACAGCAGGTCAAGTAACAAATGGGCACTGCAGACATCACGCCTCTAATATTAGTGCATTTAAAGTGAGAAAAGCCGTCAGAACACTTGCGCGGATGTGCGATGTCCCGTATCATAGACAGCCGTTGACGCCTCAGTTGCGTCATCATATGGCCGCCAGCGTAGCTCAGTTGGTAGAGCACCGCTCTCGTAAAGCGGGGGTCACCGGTTCGAGCCCGGTCGCTGGCTCCATTACACAAGATAGCCGCCTTCGGGCGGCTTTTTTGTTGCCGATTTTGAGTGCGTGCGCGCCAATCCAAACATCGCCACGTCAACGGCGGCCCACTCGGTGGACTTCGGGTTTAATGCTTAGGGGCGGGGATTTACCAAAGTGAAATCTTAATGAAAAGAAACCCAGCTGCAACAATTGCCATGGTGAGGGCTCAAATTGGCCATATAGATCTAAAATAGTCACAATATACAAATGTCGAGAGATATTGGCGATATAGATGAAAAGAACTAAGGGTTTTCTTTTGCTGGTATTGATGCTGCTCGGACTGTTCTGCCTGAGTGGCCCTTCTTGGGCCAAGGCTGCCTGTCCTGAAGGTGAGCCTTAGCAGTCTTATACGGGCAGCCTGCTGATAACTGCTAAGGAGGGCGATGCCGACTCTCAGTCTGGGGTAAATCCCCTTGCCACTTTTGAGGGGGACGGAGGAACGGTCAAGCTTGACCATATTGGTAGCGGGATTTTGAGGTGGCAAGTTCTTCCGGACAAAATTGCGAACGATCCCTTCTCTTTTGCTGGAACGATTTATCTATACAAGGTTGTGAGCGGAAAACAAAAATACGTAGATTGCTATCCGACAAACGGGTCTGGAATTGCATTCACCGGCATTTCGGGGCAGATTGATACACATGTACGAAAGGGAACCTAAGTGGTGCGTTGGGTTGGAGCTGCTGCAGGTCCGATACGGATTGCGGTCTTGCGCCCCGATGTCCAAATAGGTTTCTCTCTCTAGACGGGAAGTTGCTCATGGACGCCATATATGACGGAGATGACTGGGTCGATCATTATACTTGGCGCCTGGTCGGCTCGAACGACAATGGGGATGTGGTGTTTGATGGACTATGTCCAAAGCATCTCCATCCTTTTGTCTCGTCGTTAATTGAGAGTTCCGCTCGTGTTGCCCCCTACAGCTCGGCATCGCTTCATGATACGGACGTTTTGAAGACCATAAGGGAATCAATTGACGATGGCACGATGAGCGGCCCGCTGTTTTCTCGGCTTGTGGGGCTAGATGAGATTGGCTCGAAACGACTGCTTGCGGGCGAAAAAGTGGAACTCACTTATCGGTCGATGATTTCAATCCTGCGGCTAGCCGATGTTCTTCGCAAATAAATGAGGCTTCCCTATTCAAAAACAGAAAACCCCGCCAAACGTGATTTCCCTAGGGAAAACCCGTTTGGCGGGGTCCTAGCGTGATTTCCCTAGGGGAATCACGCCATCAGACGAACAGCTCAGCCGAGCAGCTCGCTACTCCTCCCAGTAGGCGTCGGCAAGCAACTTAAAGCAGATCTTCTTGACCGGCTGTGCGCCATCTCCCGGGAACTCGAGCGTGGGCATGTGGGGCTCGCCGGCAACGAACAGCGCGAATTTGTCGTCGGCAAGATCGCCGGCGATCGAGGCGTCGGAATCGACCAGGTCGTAGTCGTCCTTCTCGTCAAACTCCTGGACCAGCGTCAGGCTGCCCGTGGCAACCTTAAAGGCCTCACGACCCTCGACGTCAATCTGCAAGTCGTGATAGCGCTGATGCGTCTCGTAGTGAGCCTCGGCCTCGGGACGCGTCGTGGGAGCCATGACGTTCGCAAAGACCTTGTCGCCCAGAATCGGATGGCTGCCGGCCTCGAGCTCCGCGGGTCGTTCTCCTCGAGCCAGTCAATCAGCACGTCGAGGCCCTTGAGCATTCCGCGGTATTCCTCGATATCGCCCAGTGCACCGTAAATCATCTAAATCCCCTCTCGGATCGTTTCTTTGGCGGCTACTCGGCAAACACGTTACCGACGCTGTTGCCACCCACATACGTCTCGACCAGGCTAAGGTCGGGATTGAACACGACAAAGTCGGCGTCGCGCCCCGGCATAATGCTACCGCACTTGTCATCGGCTCTAACCACAGGCAAGCAACCGATACCGGGGCCGCGGCACAAGCTCTTACAGCTCGGTCACGACAACGCCGTTGTAGACCTCGTCCCAACGATCCATAACCAAGTGGCCAGTCATGGGATCCATGGCGTTGAGCTTGCCGCAGGTGTTGGCGGTACGCAGCACCGTCTCGTCATCCGCGCCGGCTGCGATGGCGTGCGCGAAGCCCGCGATAGTGGAGTCGCCAGAGCCCGTAGCGTTAACGGCGGGGATATCGGGGGTCTTGGCGCGGAATGCACGGCCGTTATGGAAGCCAACGGAGCCGGCAGCGCCCATGGATACGACGACCCAGGGAATATCGGAGAAGCGAGCATCCGAGGCGAGCGCGGCGCGGAGCTCGTCCACATCGTCGGTGGTAAAGCTCGTGCCCAAAAGGCCGTTAATCTCGGTCAGGTTAGGCTTGACCAGCTCGGGCTTGACCTCAGACTTGAGCGCAGCCTCGAGCGAAGCACCCGAGGTATCGAGCAACACCTTGGCGCCGGCGTTCTCGGCAATGCCCGTGATCTTGGCATAGTAGTCCGCCTCGACACCGCGGGGCAGCGAACCCGAAATGGTAACGACAGCGGCCTTGCTCGCAAGCTCGGTAAACTTGGCGGTAAAGGCATCGAGCTCCTCGGGGGCAATTGTCGGGCCGCTCTCGAGCAGCTCGGTCTGGTTGCCGGCATGAAGGATATTGAGGCAGATGCGGGTCTCGCCCTTGATGGGCACAAAGTCGTTGTTAATACCGTTGGCGTCCATGAGCTCGGCCATGTAGGCGCCCATGTGGCCGCCGAGCAGACCGGTTGCCACAACGTCGTCGCCCAGCTGGCCCAACACACGGGCCACGTTGAGGCCCTTGCCGCCGGCGGTCTTTTCGGGCGTCACACGGTTAACGTCGTCGATAATGAGCTCATCGAGCTGATAGCGCGTATCGACAGACGGGTTCATCGTAACGGTGAGGATCATTTTTAGCTCCTTATCTCGCAGGCTCCTTGTGCCTCGCGATACGAGTCGACAAAACGGAATTACAGAATCTCAATCGTGAACGAGCGAACGATGGTCTCCTTGGGCTTGGCGACAAGGCAGCCGCGCTTATGCTCAAGTACGTCGTCCTCATCGGAGCAGGTCGAGAGGCCGCCCCAGGGTTCAACTGCCACAAAATCGCCCTCGGGCTTACTCCACACAATGAGGTACGGAAAGCCCTCAAAGCTCAGGCGGACGCCCTTGTCCTCCCCCTTCTTGGAAAGCGTGACCTGACGACTCTCGAGTACGTCAAAGATGGTCTCCGCAAAATCGAAGAGCTCGTGCGACAGGGGCAGCGTCTTTCCCACCATGGGGTTCTTGGAGCGCCTGTCCACATCAATCAAGCCAGTCGAAGGAACGGCGGTGCAGAGCTCCGCAGCCTCATCCTTCTCAAAGCGCAACTCGTAGTCCGTATAGGCCTCGCCCTCATCGAGCGGGCACCTAAAGCCGGGATGCCCACCGATAAAGAACGGCATGTCCTCGGTTCCCTCGTTGGTCACCTCATAGGAGACTCGCACGGCGCTGTCCTCGAGCGTATAACGGGCGACGAGCCTAAACGGATACGGATAATCGCTCAGCAGCGCGGCGTTATCCTCCGAAGCCAGGCACATAGCCAACTCGTTCTCGCCTTGGCTCAGCAGCTTCCACTCCTGCTTGCGCGCAAAGCCGTGGCGAGCGAGCTTTACATGATGCCCGGCAAACGTCATGGCGCTGTTGTCGCGCAAGCCTCCGCAAATCGGGAAGCAAATCGGCGCCTGGCCGGACCACACGGTGGGATCCCCCTGCCACAGATACTCGCGACCGTCGGCCTCAATCGAGGTAAACGAGCCGCCGGCCGTAGACACCTTAATAGAAATCGAATCGTTGGAGAGAGCGTATTCCATTGCCCATCCTTTCGAACAACTGCTTTTTGCTCGCAAGTACCCGTCTCGGCCCTGACCAAAGGACAAACCCGCACGCTCATCGATGTGTCCGGTATCCCAGCCATGCAACGGGGTACCATATAGACATTGATGCAATTACAGCTGAAAGGCGTTCTTATGCGAACCATCATCCTCTATGCCTCACGCCACCACGGCAATACGAAAAAGCTCGTGGACGCCATCGTTGAGGCGCACCCCGAAATCGATACCCTCGACGTCAAGGCGCTCGGTAAAAACGAGTACCCCGACCTGCACGAATACCATCTGATCGGCGTCGCCACGGGCATTTATTACTCCGAGATCGACAAAGATATGGCGCGCGTGCTCACTAACGTGCTGCAGCCGCAGGACAAGGTGTTTGGCCTTATGACCTACGGTGGCAAAAACAAGTGGTACGGCAAGGATATCGATGGCATCTGCCGCATGAGGCAGGCCATCTTTATGGGTGTCTACGGCTGCCCCGGCTTTGATACGTGGGGGCCGTTCAAACTCACCGGCGGTGTCCAAAAGGGACACCCGACCGCTGAGGAAATTAAGGGCGCCGTCGACTTCTTCGACAAGATCGAAGACGAGTATGGCGACATCATCGTCGAAGAGTACGCCAAGCGCGAGAAGCGTCTAGCCTACGAAAAGGAGCATCCTGCGGGAGGTCTTGTGGCCGGCGTTAAGCGCACGGCAAAGAAGATCGCTAACAAGCTGTAACTGTTAAGGTGCTTTTGAGCGCTTAACCCATACGGCGGGTCCGAGCAGATTCGGGCCCGCCGTCTTTTTCTATCGTTACTCGGTAAAGGCGTTGCCGACGCTCTGGCCGCCAACATACGTCTCGACGAGGGTGAGCTCACGGTCGAACACGACAAAGTCGGCGTCGCGACCCGGCATGATGCTGCCGCACTTATCCTCGATGTGCGCGGAGCGCGCCGGCACCTCGGTTGCCATGCGAATGGCGATATCGGCGCTGGCGATGCCCCAGTCGACGATGTTCTTGACGCCCTGGGCAAGCGTGAGCACCGAGCCGGCAATGCTCTTGCCGTCGGCGAGCCAGCACAAGTTGTCCTTCATGATGACGTCCATGCCGCCACTGGTGTAGCTGCCCTCGGGCATGCCGCCGCAGCCCAGGCAGTCGGTGATGAGCACCGTATGCTGCCAGCCCTTTGCCTGCAGCAGCGCCTTGATGGCGGCAGGGTTCACGTGCTTGCCGTCACAGATGATCTCGGCGTAGGTCTCGGGCGTGGACATGGCAGCACCCACGACACCGGGCTCACGGTGATGCAGCCCGCGCTGGCCGTTATAGGTATGCGTAAAGCAGCTGGCGCCGGCGTTGATGGCGGCGATGCACTCATCGTAGGTGGCGTCGGAGTGACCGATGCTGGTCACCACACCCTTGGCGTTCAGAGCAGCCGCATAAGCAGCGGCACCGTCGCGCTCGGCCGCCATGGCGCTCTTAACGATGCGGCCACCCGCAGCCTCCTGCCACTGATCGAAGACCTCCTCGGAGGGGTCGATCAGATAAGCGGGGTTCTGCGCGCCCACGTGCTTCATGGTAAAGAAGGGGCCCTCCAGGTAGATGCCCTGAATGCGAGCACCGCAGAAGTCGGGGCCGCGACCCTCGTCCGCCTGGGCGATGGCGGCGCAGGCGTCCTTGATCTGCTCGACGCCATCGGTGAACGTCGTGGGCAGCCAGCTGGTGGTGCCGCGACGGGCGAGCTCGGTCGAGCTGATATCGATGCCCTCGGGATCGTTATCGGTAGTCGAGTGGTTATAGAAGCCATGGATGTGGGTGTCGACCATACCCGGTGCGATCCACGATCCCGTGTAATCCTTAATCTCGCAAGAGGGCTCGTCGGCCTGCCAGGCGCCAAAGACGCCATCCTCGACCATAAGATAGCCGCCCAGTTGCGGGCCTGCCGGCAAGAAGAACTTGTCAGCCTTAATTGCGTACGTGCTCATATGCACTCCTTGCTTCTAAAGCAGTTGACTGTGGTGATGCTTATACCCAGCTCACGTAAAACAAAAAGCGCCCGCCCGCCGTTATGAGCGGACGGGCGCCCTTACAGGGGGACGCGATTAAGCGGTGAAGGGGTGAATCGTCACGCCCTTGACCACGCGGTTGACCGTGCCGGTGGGGCTCGGCGTATCGGGCGTGTTGCCCACGCGCACGGAGTTGAGCAGGCTGATTGCCTGGGCAAACATCACGAACGGCAGAGCAAGGTAACCCTCGGGGAGTGCCTCATAGCCCTTAAAGGTGAAGGACTCACCCTCGTAGACAGTAGCGCCATCCTGCTGAACGGCAACGGTGTGCTGAGCAATATCGTCGCCACCGATCTCGTTGAGGATGTCGATGTCGTACTGACGGGTGTAGGCGTCGTTGTTGACGAATACGAAGACGAGCGTCTTATCGTCGACGAAAGACTTAGGTCCGTGACGATAGCCCATGGAGGTGTCGTAGGAAGTAGCAACCAGACCGTGAGCGAGCTCGAGGATCTTGAGCTGGCTCTCCTGAGCAAGGCCGCCAAAGGAGCCGGAGCCCAAGTAGGTCACGCGGTTGAAGTCGCCAGCGAGGTAGTCGGCAACCTCGGACTCGCGAGCGATGACCTCCTCGCCCATCTTGGCGATGGTCTCGACCCACTCGGCCTTCTGCTCGTCGGAAGCCTCGTCAAAGATGAGGGTAGAGAGCAGGGTCATGCAGGTGTAGGAGCCGGTCATGGCGAAGCCCTTGTCGTTGGCGCGCGGAATGAGCAGCGTCAGCGCGTTGGGATCATCGGCAGACTCAACGGCGAGCTTGCCCTCGGGAGCGCAGGTGATGTTGAGGAACTTGACGTTGTGAACGAGCTCCTTGGCAACGGCGACGGCGGCAAGGCTCTCGGGGCTGTTGCCAGAGCGGGCAAAGGAAACCACGAGCGTGGGATCCTCGGCGCGCAGGAAATCGCGCGGAGCGCTCACGATGTCTGTCGTGGCGATGGGCTTAAAGTCGTAGAGATCAGTGTTGCCAGCGTGACGCAGGTACGGGGCGCAGGTATCGCCAACGTAGTCGGACGTACCGGCACCGGTGAAGACAACGGACAGACGGCCCTCGCCCATAGCACGAGCCTCGGCCAGGAAGGCCTCGATGGCCTCCTTGTTCTCGCGATAGATGTTGAGCGTATCACGCCAAAGCTCGGGCTGCTGAGCAATCTCGGCCGTGGTGATCTGGGCGCCGAGCTCGGTGAGCTCCTCGACACTCTTCTCGAACATTTCTAATACCTCTCTCTAGAAGTAATCCTCTGACGTGCAATTATACACTTCGGTTGGTTACCTGGTAGTAACCAGTTAAATGCAAAGAATCACCATATGGAAACGATGCGGACACTAGTTGCTACGCTGGTGGTAAACCTTGTATTTAAACTGATCGGCACGAGCAACCGAGAGTGTATACTCCACAACCTCGTTTGACTCGTTATACGTAGTCCTGACCAAATCGAGCACAGGCGAGCCCTCGACAATTCCCAAAAGGTGGGCGTCGGTGGGACGGGCTATGCTCGCATAGAACTCCTCTTCAGCCACGCGTATCTTTTGCTGAAAGTCTTGCTCAATCACATCGTAAAGCGGCTTGCGCTCCAGCAGCGGTCGCTTTAGGGACAGAAATTGACGAACCGGTAGATAGCTGCGTTCGACAATCATGGGCATGTTGTCGGCAGAACGAAGGCGCTTAAGCTTAAAAATGCGATCACCGATACGCAATCCCATATGCTCGGCCAGATTCTTATCGGCCTCCATCTCGCAAAACTCGAGAATCGTGGTCTCGGGTTCTCGACCCATCGCGCGCATCTGCTCGGTAAAGCTGTAGGACTGCATAAGATTGGTTGCTTTTGCCGAACGGTCAGTCACAAAGGTACCGCGACCGTGCTGCCGAACCACCAGTCCTAAACGCTCCAGTTCCTGCAGAGCCAAGCGTACCGTAGTGCGCGAGAGACCATAGCGCTCCGAAAGTTCGCGCTCGGAAGGAATCATGTCACCAGCGCGATATTCATGGTCAATCTTTTCGGTCAGAATATCGACCAGCTGATCGTACAGCGGTTGCTTACGCGCTCCGATCGCCATCCTATCCTCCCTTTTGCTCGAATTCGGCTAACTACCTAGGGTGTTAAGCATTATCAGTCCGCAACACCCGAATCATTAAGAAAACAAAAGCCGCGCGCTCTTACGAGCACGCGGCTTTTAACATACACATGGCTTAAGGGGTCGGGGTGTGAGCCGCGTAGGGACACACCCCTCAAGCTAGAGCCTTACCAGATGCTCGGCCAGAGACCAAGCGGGCCAGCGCCCAGGATGCCCAGGACGAAGAGCAGCAGAATGCCCTTGGTCGGGGTCCAGCTGTGCTTAGCGAACATGTAGTAAAGCAGCAGCGTAAGCATAAGCGGGACGAGCTTCGGGACGATGGTGTTGAGGGTGTCGGCAACAGAGAAGTTGACCGGATCCTCGGTGACGGTGCCGTAGGTAACGGACTCCATGCCGTTGCCCAGATCGGTGACGCCGCACTCGACAGCGTTGCCGTCGGCATCGGAAGCGGTGAGGGCGTTGCCGTCCTCATCGGTCATGGCAATGGTACCGGCCTCAGCGGTCTCGGTATCGATGCCCTCCATACCGGTGAAGTTCTCGGCCTCCTTCTCGGAGACGATCACGGTAGTAGCGGAGAGGCCACGGGTGGTGCCGTTGGGGATCTGGAGGTTGATCTGGGTGCCACCCATGGTGACGACCAGGCAACCGACGACGAAGACGCCCATGATGGAAGCGGCACGCGTGAAGGCCTGCATGTTGGCAGTCAGAGCGTCAATAGCGCTGGTGCCAAGCTTGTAGGACCAGTTCATGAGCCAGAAGCGCAGAGCGAACTGGACGACGTTGAAGATCACCAGGAAGATGATCGGCGCAGCGGCGTTGCCGTTGATGGCCATGTTGGAGGTGATGCCGGCCGTGATAGGCACGAGCGTCAGCCAGAACAGGGCGTCACCGATACCACCGAGCGGGCCCATTGCGGCGACGCGGACGGCGCGGATCGTGGGGATGTCAACCTTGTTCTGCTCGAGCGAAAGCACGATACCCATAACAAAGGTGACGAGGAACGGGTGGGTGTTGAAGAACTCCAGGTTGTGGCTCATGGAAGCCGCGAGGTCGTTCTTGTTGGTGTGGATCTTCTCCAGACCGGGGATGATGGAGTAGAGCCAGCCAGCGGCCTGCATGCGCTCGTAGTTGAACGATGCCTGCAGGAAGCAGGAGCGCCAAGCCATCTTGTTGAGGGTCTTCTGGTCGAGCTGCGGAGCAGGAGTGAGATCCTCGTAGTGCTCCGGGATCACATACTCATTAGATGCCATCTTCGAAGTCACCTCCGTCAGAAACAGCTGCACCCTTCAGCTCGGTCTGCTGCTGGAAGTCCCAGAAAGCGATGCCGAAGCCGATGAGAGCGAGGATGAGCAGGGCAGGGGTTGCCAGCGAATCGTTGGCAACGGTGATGAGCGCGAGGCCAAAGCCCATGAGGAAGAAGCCCCACATATCGCGGTTCATCATAACCTTGAGCAGGACGGCGAAGCCGACGAAGCGCATCATGCCGCCTGCAGCGGAAAGACCGGTCTGCAGCCAAGTCGGGATGGCGGAAGCGATGGTCTGACCGATGGTAGCGCCAGCGATGAAGAACAGGGTGACGACGACAGCGAAGATCAGGCCGAGCAGAGCCATGGCGAAGTAGTTCAGACGCTCGATACCCTTGGTGTCAGCGTTGTGGGCCATGTTGTCCGCGGAGGACATGAGCGGCGACATAAGCGTGAAGACCAGGGTAACGCCGAGCTGACCAAGCAGAGCGAACGGAATGGCAAGGCCGACTGCCGCGTTGGGCTCGAGGCCCGTAGCGATAGCGAGAATGGCTGCCATGATGCCGCCGATGACGGCGTTAGGCGGCTGAGCGCCTCCGATCGGCATGTTGCCGATCGTCATGAGCTGATAGGTACCACCCACGAGAAGACCGGTGTTGAGGTCGCCAAGGATAAGACCGATGACGGCGCCGGTGACGATGGGCTGATAGAGAGACTCGAGGAAGTTGAACTGGTCGATTGCCGCGACGAACGTGACGATGAAGACCAGAGCGACCTGGATGATCGAGTATTCCATCTTGCTCCTCCTTTCAAAATGTATGTACGCACTTTGGATTTCACGTACAGAATGTCAGGGTTTCATTCCTGACAACGTGGATCATGAGGATTACGAGAAGAGCTTGCTCGTGTCCTCAACAGGCGTGCTCGGAACGCGCCTGATCTCCAACTCCACCCCCAATTCCTGCAGCTCTTTAAACGCAGCGACATCCTCGTCGTTAACTGCGACGGAGGTGGCGACTTGGCGCTTTCCTTCCGACATGTGCATGTTGCCGATGTTTACCTTCTTTATAGGCACACCGCCCTTGACGAGCGTAAGCACGTCTTCCGGTGTTTCGGCCACGATGAAGATCTTCTGGCGCGGGCTCGCCTTGCCGATGACGTCGATGGTCTTCTGCAGGGAGAAGAAACGCGTAGCAACGCCGGTGGGAGCGGCCATCTTCATGAGGTTCTGGCGCATGGTGTTGTTCGACACGTCGTCGTTGGCGACGAGGATGAGGTTGGAGCCCAGGGTGGAGTTCCACTGGGTGGCAACCTGACCATGAACCAGTCGGTTATCGATGCGGGTAAGAAGAATGTTGGGTTCTGCCATGTTGATCAGCTTCCTTTCGTTATTTGCTGACGACAGTTACTTGATCTCCTGAATCGCGTAACGCGAAACATCTACGACGGCACCGGATCGGACTTTAATCTGGACCTTTTCGCCTTCGATGCCTTTGACGGTTCCGTAGATACCGCCGGCGAAAAGAACCTCCTGACCCGGCTTGAGCTCCGTGTGCAGCTCCTTGAAGTACTTCTGCTTCTTCTTCATGTTGATTTGCGACCAGATGGTGTAAATCAAGCCCATGATGACAAGCAGGCCCAAAAGAGCGACCGAGGAACTCAGAACACTGGCTCCGAAATCGGCCATTAGATGCCGTCCTCGTCGCCGAAGATATCCTCATCCTCGGCACCAGCGACGGAAGCGACCGTCTGGGCGGTGATGCCCGTCTGGCCAACGGTCACGGCCTGCTCGCCAAGCTCGGCGAGCGTGGCGTTGCCGCGGAGGAACAGAAGCTCAATAACCATGGGAAGGTTAGTTCCAGTCAGAATCTCGACGTTGTCGACATCCTGGGCAATCATCATTGCCTGGTTGAACGGGGTACCACCAAGCAGGTCGGTAAAGACGAGCACGCCATCGCACTCCTCGCGCATGGCGGTAATAGCGGCGCGGAGATCCTCACCGTAGGAAGCAGCCTGGTCGCCCTCAAAAGGAACGACGGTAAAAGCGGGCTGGTCGCCAGCGACCATAGCGATAGCGCTTGCGAGGCCGGGTGCGAACTGTCCATGACCGGTAAGAATAAAGCCAACCATTCAAATTTCCCTTCCGAAGGTGTGTACGATACGAGTCCGATGTTTTCGGAAGCCAGCGGGCAGGTGCCCTTAAAGCTTCTTGGAAAGCGTTCTTTAAGACCAGTGGTCTCTCAACTGGTAGTAACCACGTGACGTGTTGTTGTCACTATATCACCACAGAAGAGGTCGCTTTCGCTGATTCACACAGTAAAACGTTTTTGCGCCGTTCACGGCGAAAAATCGACCGTTTACCGCTCGTTAACACTTCTACCTGCGGTTTTGTAATCGTTTTGAAATGCCTTGGCCAAAGATCGGAACTTTTTTCGTGTCTAAACAACGCAGGGTGGCTAAAAATGGCGTGTAGAAAAAATGCAGGTCATTGTGAAGATTTGTGAATTGGTCTTTTTGACTTAATACCAGTTAGAACCAGTTTCGATATTATCGGTGAACGGTAGTTTTTGACCGTTCACCGGTTATTTGCAATCGTTTACGGCCGTTTTCCAGGATGAATTGAGGATACCCGATGAAGCACTTGCACGGGCGCAAGTCCTATCCTAGTGGTTTCGGTAACAAAATGCCCGCTAGAACGTTGTCGTTCTAGCGGGCTTAATCAGGTAGATCGGTTAGCGCGCAGTAGTGCAGACAGATCTTACGCAAACAGGCCGTAGATGCTGATGTTGGCCTTGGCGTACAGGCCGTTGGCGTATTCGGTCCACTTGGAGCTGGCGCTCGAGGCCTGCGAAGAGTACTGCTGGTAGGCGGTGTAATAGGCGGTCATGGCCTGCTTGTAGGTGGCGCTATCGGCCGTAAAGGCATCGTCAGCAAAGGCCTTAGCGTAGGTGCTATCGGCGTCCTTCCAGGTGCCCTTCTCGCTATCCCACTCGTCACCGGCAAGGTTGATGATGTAATCGGCGTAGTCCTTGCTCGCGGTGTCCTCGTTGCCGTCAGAAGGCTCGGTCGGAGCGGTCGGCATGCTTGCGGAGCTATCGCCCACCTTCTTCTTGTAGAGCTTCTGCAGCGTCGCGGACTGGCGGACGATCTGTTTGGCCTGGTCCTTGGACACGCCATACTGCGTGGCCATGGTCTTGTAGTCCGAAGTGCCGATGGAATCCTCGGCGTACTTCTTCATCTCCTTGGAAGAGACGGTAATGCCCTCGTCCTCGGCAGCGTCGAGCAGGATCTTGTTGCGCACGTAGGACAGGATGACATCGGCAGAAGGAGCGGTGTAGTTGCCATCACTATCCTTGACGGTATCAAGGCTGTACTGGCTCTCGATGGCCTCGCGCGCGGTGATGTCGCTCTTCTTGCCGTTGTAGCTATAGCTCGCCACGGTCGAATCGAGCTGGTCCTCGGTCAGGGTCGACGAGCCGACGCCCTTGCCGCCAAAGCCGCCATTGCCAATAAAGAAGCCGACCACGGCAGCGATAACGACGGCAACCACGAAGGCGGCAATCATCGTCTTCTTGTGCTTGGATGCATGGTCGTCTTCGTCGGAGTCGTCCTCGTCCTGTTCCTCGGGCATGAGGTTCTCATCAGCGGCGTCCGCGGCAATCTGAGCCTCCAGTCGAGCGTCCTCCTCCTCGGCCGTCGTACCAGCGGCAATGTGCTCGGCAGATGTACCGGCGACCAGGTCGATCTTCTCGGCCTCGTCACCGTCGGGACCTTCGCCGCGCTCGATGATCTGGATGCCGTCGATCTCGTCCTTCTCGTCCTTCTTTTGAATCAGACCCATATCATTTACTCCTTGTTAGGAAACATAGTCCTCAATAGAATACGCCCGACAGAGCGCCGGGCGTATTGATTCTTAGGTTATACGCAAACACTTAAGTACTATTTAGGCATTTGCAGCGTGCCTACCTTAGGCCAGGTGCGCGATAACAGCATCGGCAAAAGCCTGCGTGCCCACGGCCCCCTCGACGGAGCCAGTCTGGGCACGACGCACGTCACCGGTAACCTGCTTACCCTCGTCGAGCGTGGCAGAGACGGCGGCGCGAATGCGATTGGCAGCGTCGTTCTCGCCCAGGTGATCGAGCATCATAGCAGCAGAGAGAATCTCGGCCGTGGGGTTGGCGATATCCTGGCCAGCGATATCGGGCGCAGAGCCGTGCGTTGCCTCGAAGATGGCGCACTCGGCACCGATGTTGGAGCCGGGGGCCATGCCTAAGCCGCCTACCAGACCGGCGCACAGGTCGCTCACGATGTCGCCGTACAGGTTGGGCAACACCAGGACATCGAAGTCGTTGGGGTTCTGGACCAGGCCCATGCAGGTAGCGTCAACGATCTTGTCGTTGAACTCGATATCGGGATAGTTGGCGGCCACCTCGCGCGCTACGCGCAGGAACAGGCCGTCGGTCGCCTTCATGATGTTGGCCTTATGCACGGCCGTCACCTTTTTGCGGCCGCAGCGGCGGGCGTACTCAAAGGCGTACTCCACAATACGGCGGCTCTTGGCGATGGAGATGGGCTTAATTGAAATGGCGGAATCGGCGGCAAAGGTCTTCTGGCCCGAGCGCTCAACGAGCTGCGAGAGCTCCTCGACCTCGGCAGTGCCCTCATCGAACTCGATGCCGGCGTAGAGGTCCTCGGTGTTCTCGCGCACGATGACCAGGTCGACGTCGCGGAAGCGCGAGCCGTCGCCCGGCTGCGACAGGCAGGGGCGCACGCAGGCGTACAGGTCAAAATGCTTGCGCAGGGCGACGTTAACGCTGCGGAAACCCGTGCCGACCGGCGTGGTGATGGGACCCTTGATGGCAACCTTGGTCTCGGCGACCGCATCGAGCACGTGCTGGGGCAGCGGCGTGCCAAACTCGTCCATGACGCCGGCACCGGCCTCCTGGACGTTCCAATTGATCTGGACACCGGCGGCCTCGACCACGCGGCGCATGGCCCGCGTAATCTCGGGACCGATACCGTCACCGGGAATCAGGACTACATCGTGCGCCATAATCTGTTACTCCTCGTTTTCGGCGTCGTCAGATTTTTTAACGCTAGCACGCTTCTTCTTTTTGGAGAGATCCAAGTCAAAGCGTTTAACAAGCATTTCGCAAATCTCGCTCGAACGGGCTTTGAGATAGCTACCCTTGCCGTTCTCGGCATCGAACTTAAGGCGCAGCGCGAGCTTCTCGGCGACCTCGGCGTCAATCTCGCCCTGGCCAAACTCGTACAGGCACCCGAGCATATCGCGATACTCAAGGTCGCCGTGGTAGCACTGGATGGCCTCGTCCAGGATGGGCCAAGCCTCGCGCGAACGCTCGACACTCGTGGCGCCCCACACGCACAGCAGGCGGAAGGCGGCATAGCGCAGCGTGGAGGAAATCTCGTCGAACAGCGCGGTCTCGGCGCCCTCAAAGGCGTCCTCCATCTGCTCGGGGCAGGTGGTGGCGAGCGCCGCCAGGGCATCGAGCGCCTCCCAGCGGGTCTGTGCCTCGGGGCGGTCGAGCGCCTCGATCAGCGCTGGCACGCAGGGCACGACGCGCTGCGGATCGCGCTCGGCAAGCAGGTGCAGCACACGGGCGGCAAACTGGCGGATGCGGCGCGTGGGGCAGCCGAGCTCTTGGACCAGGCGGTCGACGGCGTTCTCATTCTCCTCTGCCAGCTGAAGCTGTGCCAGCTCCTCGTCGGTGAGCTGTTCGTCTTTGTTTTCTGCCATAGTTACCTCTTCTTACTATTTCTTAGCGTGCTTGCCAGCACCCTTGCTGTCATCGGTGACCGAGATGAGCTGTCGGTCGGCCGCGCCATTGCGACGCGCGCGGCGGCGCTCCTCGGCGTCGCCCGCGTCGGCGGCGGCGCGATGGGCCTTGTTGACGTTAAAGACCTCGTCGTGCTTGCGCCACGGGCCAACGGACTCGCCAAAGCTCATCTTAAGACCGGCGATAAAGCCGCCGAGCCAGCCGATCGGCGCAAACTGCACCAGCGGGAACAGCGAAAACACCCAGGTCAGCAGGACGACTGCCGCCGCACCCGCAAAGTTGGCGATCCAGTAGTCGCGCTTGGTGATGACGCGCTTTTCGCACGCCCACTGGCCGCACAAAAAGCCGATGTAGATCGCAAAGAGAAAGAGCAGCAGCGCAAGCACCACGAACGTCCAGCTCATGGGCGCTACTCCCCGTGATGGTGGCCGCAGCAGCACTCGTGGCCGTCGTCATGGCCGTGGCCGCCGCAGCACTCGTGGTCCTCGCCGTGGTGATGGCCACAACCGCACTCATGGTCCTCGCCGTGCTCGCCGCAACCGCAGCCGTCCTCGTGGGCACCGTGCTCCTCGGGGCGATACTGCGACCAGTCCAGACCGGCGGCGATGGCGTCGGCCTCCTCCTTGTAGAGGACCGTGATGGCCTGGGTGCCCAGCTTGGCACCACCGATGGCGTCGAGCATGTCGTAGAGCGTAAAGGCCACGTCGGCGCCGGGCAGCGCGAGCTCGCGGTCATCGGCGTAGGCGAGCGCCAGACGCAGGTCCTTAATGAAGTGCTCGACCATAAAGCCGGGCTTGTAGTCGCCATCGAGCGCCTTGGGCGCCAGGCTCTCCATGGCGCCGGACTTGCCGGTGCCGCCCAGGATCATCTGACGGGTCTTCTCCAGATCAAGGCCGCTCAGCTCGGCAAACGCCAGCGCATCGGCCATGCCGACCATGCAGGCGCCCAGCGACACCTGGTTGGCGAGCTTGGCAGCCTGGCCCTTGCCAGCGCCGTCGAAGCAGCAGATGTTGGCCGCAAAGGTGGCAAGGATGTCGCGGACCGGCGCGATGTCGTTCTCGGTAGCACCCACGATAGCCGTGAGCGTGCCGGCGATAGCACCCGACTCGCCGCCGGTGACGGGGCAGTCAAACGCCATGCGACCAGAAACCTGGGCGGCCTCGGCAATGTCGCGCGCCAGCTCGGGCGAGCTTGTGGTGAGGTCGATCAGGACCGCGCCGGGCTTAGTGCACGCGAGCAGGCCGTCGCCCGCCAGGTAGAGCTCCTCGACCTCGGAGGGATAACCCACCATGGTAAAGACGACGTCGGCGTTCGCCACGGCATCTGCCGGCGTATCGGCCCAAACGGCACCGCGCTCGATAAGCGCGGCGGCCTTGGACTTGGTACGGTTGTTGACCGTGACGGGATAGCCGGCATCCAGGATGTGGCCGGCGATGGGGGCACCCATGATTCCGGTGCCGATGAATGCGACAGAGAGCTTGTTTGCCATGAAGCCTTTCCTTTTGGGTTGGGTGTTATTACCAGGTTGAATACTCGGTGCCAGCGTTTGGGCTGTGAGTTGGGATCGATTACGGCCGCGTTACTTGCCTACTGACCGCGCACGCGGCGGGCGATACGGTCGGAAAGCGACGCCTTGTCGGCGCGGTTCTTACCCCAAAACGCGCAGGCCACCATGCCGGGGCCCACGTGCGAGCCGATGGTAGGACCGACGGAGCTGCGAATGATCGTGACGTCGGCGCAACCCTCCTCCTTGCGGATGGCGGCTTCGAGCCAGTCGCCGTCCTTTTCGGCATCGGCCGTCATAATGGCGATGGGCATGGTGCGATCGGGCACGTAGTTCTCGCGGAACGACTTGAGGATGGACTTGAGCGCCTTCTTGCGACCGCGGTTGACGCCGATCAGCGACAGCGAGCCGGCCAGGTCGTAGGAGAGCTCGGGCTTGACGTCGAGCTTTGCCGTGAGCTGCGCCGCCGCGGGCGGAATGCGGCCGCCGGCAGCCAGCGCATCGAAGCTCTCGAGCGTAAAGTAACCGTGCACGTAGGTCTTGGCCTCGTTTGCCCAATCGACCAGCTGCTTAGCAGTCAGTCCCGCCGAGCGCTGGCGCACGGCCTCGAGCGCCAAGAGCTCGCCGGTCGCGCAGGGCAGAGCGTTGTCGACCACGTACAGCTCAAAGTTGGGATACTCGGCGCGCACGGCGTCCGCCGCCTGGCACGCGGAGTTGTAGCTCGACGACAGCGCCGAGGTAAAGCACAGGTAGACCGTGGGCGTACCCTCTTTGGCGCACTCGGTAAAGAACTCGATATAGCGACCGAGCGACACAGCCGAGGTGGACACGCGGGCACCGGCGCGCATCCGGTCGTAGAACTCCTTGGGTGTGATGCTCGACCAGATGTCGTCCGTGCGCTCTTCGCCATCGATAATGAAGGGGAAACCCAGGATATCGACATCGAGGTTCGCGGCGACCTCGGGGCTAAAGTCGCAGCAGGTATCGACGACGATGCGGCAACGGTCCGAATGACCGGCGGATGCGGCCTTGTCCATCAAAGCGACTCCTTACGTAAAAAGGCGGCCACCCGCATGGGATGGCCGCCAACCGTTAACTCATGCAAGTTAACGTATTTTACTCGTCAAGTGTTTCGATGCGGGGCTTGATGATGCCATATCCACCATTCTTACGGTGATACACCACATTGATGAGGCCAGTCGTCGCGTTCTCGAACACGTAGAAGTCGTGGCCGAGCAGATCTGTCTGCACCAGCGCCTGCTCCTCAGTCATCGGGGTGACGTCGATAACCTTCTCGCGGACGAGCAGGTCGTCCTCTTCCTCGGGCAGCAGCAGGTCGGCCAGATCCTCAACGCGCTCGACCGGTGCGACATCCGCGGCGCTGGCACCGCCCTGGCGGTTGTCCACAACCTTGGTCTTGAACTTGCGCAGCTGGCGGGTGACCTTATCGGCGGAGAGGTCGATGGCGGCGTACATATCTGCACCATGCTCGGCAACGCGAATCACCGAACCGCGGGCGCGAACCGTAACCTCGACGATTGCCGGGTTGGGGTTCGAGGGGTTCTTCTCATAGCGAAGTACAACGTCGACCGTCATGGGCTCGATATCGAAAACCTTGAGCGCCTCGCCGATCTTCTCATCCACATGCGCACGCAGAGCATCGGTTACCGTCGTCTTGCGTCCAGAAACCTTGATATCCATACGTGGCTCCAATCTGCCTCGGGGACTTACTGTACTGGCTATGTACCCATTGCCGTGCATTTAATCACGCGGATTCCCAAAGACCCGAATAACGATTGCTTGATACCGCATACCGAAGTCTCGCACTTTTCTGTGGCAAAGTGCGCTATAGAAGGGAGCCGACGGCTTTGTATTTGGTCCCGAAAATTGGCTTTGACCTGCTGATTTTATAGGGATGAAAAAGCCGGGCTCCCCTATTGGGGAAGCCCGGCAGTGCGTGTTGAAACCGTGAAGAGGCGTCCTTTCCAACGTATAGGAGACACCACCCCTAGCAATAACTAGCTATTAAGTTTGTTAATGTCGTCGTCGGTGATGGTGCCTTCCTGGCTGGACGATTTGTCCTCGGAGGATGCGGTCTCATTGTTGGAATCGGAGGACTCGCTGCCGGAGGATGCGGTCTCACTGGACTCAGAGTCGCCCGGCTGCACGTTAGCGCCCGAAACCGTCTTAGTGGTGAGGTCGTAGGGCATCGTGCCATACCAGACAGAGTGAACCGCCTCGAGCGTGCCGTCGGCCGTAATACCGTCGAGGACATCGCTCACGGCACGGCACAGTTCGTCATTGGACGAGAGGCCCGCAACACCAAGCGTCGAGGGCGCCTCGAGCGAACCGACATAGGAGACCTCGCTCATCAGGCGTGCAAGGTAGCCGCCGGCCGTGGAGTCGCAGATTACATAGTCGACCTCGCCGGACTCGAGCGCCTCAAAGCACTCGTTGATGTTGGGGTAGGTCTTTTGGTTGGCGGTGATGCTCTGCTTAGCAAGCGCCTCCTGCGAGGCCGAGGACATCTGGACACCCAGAGTAGACGTGTTAAGGGTATCGGTGGAAACGTTTAGCGACCCACCATCGCTGGTTCTACCGAACACGGAAGCGGCATCGTACAGGCAGGTGCCGAGCGAGCTAACGTCCCCGTCCGTGGAGTTGATCTCGCCGATAAAGATATCAGCCTTTTTGTCGCCGAGCGCGGAACCTGCCGAGGACGCATCGACAAAGGCGACCTTAAGGCCCATGCGGCTTGCGAGGGCGCGGGCGGCGTCGACCGCATACCCCGTGAGCTCGCCGTCGGTGCCCTGCATGGCCTGCGGCGCATCGGAAGTATCGAGGGCGACCGTCAGGGTACCGGGGGTGACCAGGGCATCATCCGACACCGTGGGCGTGACGGTCTCGTACTCGATCTGGTCGATCGTGGGAGTCGTGAACGTAGACAGCGGGTTGAACGCGCATCCGCTCAGACCCAAAACGGCGATGACCGCTGCGGTCCCAGCACCTAACCGAGCCGCGTGCATCAAGCTGCCCCTCACCATGTCCACTACCCTGCCTTCTGTGTCGTATACGATCCGTGCGATGCGCGGAATATCAGATTGTTCCCACCAGCTGACCTGGTATTTGACCCCACACTTGCGCACCGGGGTGTTTGCTCGGGAGGCCGCAGCCACCTTCACGACTGGCCCGCTCGCCCGCGAGGCGGTATTGCCCCAAAGAAAGTAGAACGGACGGTGCGGCTTACATCTAGGACGCGCCATGATCGCGCCGCGCGCACGCGGTCGCTTACGTGGATCCCTTTGACCGCGTCTGTCTTGGACTAGGACGGGCTTTCGTCCGTCCGCAACCACAGCCTGGTAGGAACGTAGCGCATTATAGCTAAGTTCAAGCTAAAGTTTAAGGTTAGGGGCGTCATTCGCATCGCGAGTACAGATTTCGCAGGTCGGAGTGGGCTATTCGTGCCCCTGTGAAGCCCGGAGCTCCCCTATGGGGAGCTCCGGGGCACCCTTCCTAGGGTGCTGTGGCCAAAAAATGGCAAATATGAGTACTGTCACCAATTTAGTAACAGGCAGTTTTAGCCTCTCGGACAGATTTTGCGCTCAGTGTCGGTAGCGCGCAGAGATGTGGTGTAAGAGGCGGGGACGACATCATCGTCATGCGGCAGGGCCTGGAGCTGGTGCGCAAAA
>OGZZ01000671.1_pt1 | contig 26845 bp, 37 predicted proteins | sample 1577021 | NCBI WGS metagenome assembly OGZZ01 (sample SAMEA3541526, study PRJEB24748) | human gut metagenome | biome: human gut; feature: human-associated habitat; material: faeces | place: China | collected 2012
ATAATTACAATGAAATTTCTACATTTTGTCATAATTATCCTGAACCAGTTTTCATTACGAAGAATGGAAAAGGTGATTAATCTATATTTCTAAAGTAAAAAAATGCTCTTGAATGAATACTAATCTATCAATTTCATAATGAAAGCCAGTTTCTTCATAACATTCTCTAATCACAGCATTACTTGAGGTCTCATTTTGTTGTATTCCACCGCCAACTGTATAATAACAATCATAATCATCACTTTTTGCAAGTAATAGTTTGCCGTCATGAATTATTAATGCGGCTGCTCGTAGAGAAAAATTACCACTAGGATTTTGATATCCAACATCCATAAAAAATTCTCCCTAAATTTTATATAATCGTATATTTTATACTCACCAGAAACCAAAAAATATCAATAAAACTATCAATATACCATAAATTTACAGCAATATTCTGTCTGCTATCTCCTCAATAGATAGACCGCTCGTATCGATAGAATTTTCCATTGATAAAAAATAGGGTAATGATTTTAAGCTTACTTCAAGCCATTCATCCGTTCTCCATTCGCAGTTTTTATCATTTTTCCATCGCTTAATCAGAGTCTCCTTATCGCACATCAGTGTAACGCTTTTAATTTCTATTTGTAGTTTCGAAATCCCTTCTATAATGCTTTGATATACCCATTGATTATCCATCAACCATACCAATACTATCATTTGACACACTGAACATTTTCTATAGTTGTCAATCATATGAAGAATATTATCTATTGCCATAGTTTTTGTTTCACGATTTCCAACAAATGGATGAATATCTAAACACCAATCACCGTCAATAAACGCCGTTCCCTTATTTGTTTCAGCAATATATTTGCCTACTGTAGTTTTCCCAACGCCCATAGGTCCATTTAGAATTATTACTTTCATCTCAAATTCTCCAATCAAGATTAAGCCGTACTTTAGCCAGTTTTAAATTTATTTTTTATAGTTGAATTATACCATATTTCCGCCATTTTTTCAATCACAGCCATTAGACATACGTTCTAGTATATGTTTAAAAAGCTCATAAAACATCCTTGTCTCTTCTTCATCAAAATCCCCTACACCAGAGCTTGTAATCATAGAAGTAACGATATTTGTCATATCCTCTTCTGTAATAGTACGTTCATTCTGTATCTCATCACTTTGTGTTTTTATCGATGATAACATCTCTTGAAATTCCGTCTGGCTTATATCTTTTGGTTCGTTGCCATAATCTTCTTTTATATCCTTTAGCATAGACATAAAGATATTACGGAGCTTATTCAAATCAGCTTCATCGCCACCAATTTTCGCAGCATTTAGTTGACGAATATCAAGTCTTGCTTCTTTGCCTTTCTCTGGATGGTCTTTGATAAAATCCTTGATACTTGCAGTTGCAAGATTAATTACATCATTTCTTGACTGTATCTTTCACTTTATTTATTGTGCATATGAGATTATTAGCTTACAATATTATAGAGAGGCGTTGATACATATAGATATTGAGATTCAGAAGCCGAATCGCTTCAAAGACTTATTACATAAGATTTAAAATAAATCAGAAGATATATTATTCTCCATTATTCAGAATATACACATTATAAAAAATCTCTTTATAGCCTCTGAATATAAAGGACTGTTTTCAAGATAGTATATAATAGGTGCTGTATCAACAAACACTCTTTTAAAGTCTGTCATTATCTCTCATCTCCCTTATATATTCATCTGCATTTCTGCCTGTTCTGCTCTCTAACTGTTACATATCTATTTCCATATCTTTTTCAAGCTGTCTTTCTGTTCATCTGTATCCTTTACCAACATTATATCCTCTCTTTCCCTATATATGAATACATATAACCATCAACATCAATCTGTATTATATGTACTCATATATAGTATATCTCAATCATCTGTGATTTCCGTAAATTTATTACTGTATGACCATTTTATTCAACAAATTATATGTAATCCTTTTTAATATTCTGCTCTTACACTTCTTATCTATCTGACATATTAAGTGTGGCTCTTGTCTGTGGCTTATAACTGATTCGTTCTGTTTGCCTTCTTCAAGAGTTTGAATCCGTCTGTAAATAAACCCATTGTCTCTAACTTTGCTTTCTTATCTGTGAAAGCCCGCCGGGAACATCACCCAACGGGCTTGTTCCCGACCCTATTGTCAGATACATATGAATAGTTATGTTTATCCTGCTAACACTAATGGTATATTCATTGACCTCATAACAAAATTTGTGTATAATTTTGTTATCAGACAAGGAGGTGTTTTTATGCCAACCATCAAATCAAGTGCTGATTTAAGGAATAATTACAATGAAATTTCTACATTTTGTCATAATTATCCTGAACCAGTTTTCATTACGAAGAATGGAAAAGGTGATCTTGCTGTTATGAGCATTGAAACCTACGAAGAACTGACCAGCCGCTTTGAACTTTATAGCCAGATTAAGGAAGGAATGGACGATATTGCCACAGGCAACACAAGACCATTTTCCGAAGCTATGGCTGATATCAGGAGCCGTCGCAGCCGATGAGCTATCAGGTTCATATCACTTCCACCGCAGAATACGATATTATGCGGGCTGCGGATTACATCGAATTTACCCTCAAAAATCCCACTGCCACAGATAATCTGTTAAATGTTGTGACTGAACAGATAGGCTCATTAGCCGACCTGCCACAGAAGTTCCGTCTGGTAGATGATCCGGTACTGGCAAGCTGGGGCATTCGTTTTGTGATAGTCAATAATTACCTTGCCTTTTATACGATTGATGAAGAAAAACAGACTGTAATCATCGTCCGTTTTCTCTATCAGAAAAGTAACTGGATTTCCATTCTTCGACAGAGATTTCCCCTCATTTAAGGAATCTGTTTTTATGCAGGTTCCTTTTTAGTGCATTGCTTTATAAGCAGCCACACCCGCTACCGCCAGCACAAACACGGCTGCCAGTCCAAACATCATATTTCTTGTCTTTTTCTTCATTTCTTCAAATTCCTCCTGTTTCTTTACTGCCGACTCAGATGTTGTAATCTCTGATTGAGTTTTTTTAGCTTTCTTCTTTACCTGTCCGTTCTGCTCCATTTCAAAAGCCTTGATAATTGGCTCTCCCTCAGTAGATACATAGGTAAGAGCCTTATTTCCAAACATAAAATGCAGTTTCTTTCCCATATACTTGTAGAAATTCATCCCATTAAAGGAATAGAAACCACCAAGAGCAATCGGTGCCACACACGGGATTGCCACATAAGCAGAACCCGTAAGACCGATATACTTGTAAAGAAGAAGGACGATACCGCCACCGACTACCACGCTTGCAATGGAAAATATAAGCTGCCTTGCTTGTAAGTGTCTGTGCACCCTTCACGCTTCCGACAGTCATTGCTACAATCATTTTCTATCCAGAAATCAAGAAAATCTGAGTAAGAAATATTATTGTCAACAACTACCTCACCAACATTCTCATATTCATACAATGCCTGCCGTCCTGCAGCTCTTGCTTCACGTTTTGTGGCAAATCCGGATTTTGTTCTCCTTCTTCTTTTGCCCCCTTCATGTGCCAATTCAAAACAATACTCATACACTTTCTTACCATTTTTCAAATATCTTTCTCTTACAATTACTTCGCTCATTTACTTCTCCTTTCGCACAAGAGATATTAGAAATTTTAATAAATAAAAATACAAAAGGCTATTACCTGCGAGGCATAAAATATAACCCGAATTAGTATTCCAAGTCGCCAATATTTCACTTTCCAAGTCGCCAATAATTAAATATGGCGACTTGAGGGCAGCGTGCAGCTATTTTTACACCAATTCCAGAAAATGAGCTAAAAAAAGAGACTCATACCAAAAATGATATGAGTCTCCAAAAAGCCTATAAAATCAAGCTTTCTATTTAGAATTTGCCCTCATCAGCAGCCTGCTCGATGGAAACTGTAGCCCCTTATTTTACTGGCTTTCTAAGTCGTTTTGTTAGTTACCAGTCTGTTACTATTGACACTTTCTACTTATTTGTGCCGCTTAAGCGTATGTAATGAAGCAGACGATACCAGCCGCCTTTAGTCTCTTTACCGTGGCTTCCGCATTTTCCTTTTTAGTATAAGCGCCTACCTGTACTTTGTAAAGTCCGTTAAGCAGTCTTACGAATACGTCCGTATGTCCGGTCTTCTTAATCTGCTCCGCCATAAGGTTAGCGCCTTCCTTTCTCCGGTAAGCCCCAGCCTGTACTCTGTAGTACTTTTTATCGTCTTCCCCGGCTGCTCCCGCTGCCTGGTTTTCCTTCTTCTCTGTTGTTCTGTCAAGCTCTGTAAGGTTATACTGTTCGATAATTTTAATAAGCTTTTCCGCATAGTCCGGGTCTGTCGCATATTCGGCAGTCTTAATAGCATAGCAAGCCTTCTTATAATCGGTTTCCCCGATTACTTCTTTATATCTCTTATTCGCTTTCAAAAAAGCGCTGTGGTCTGTAACGGACTCTTCCCAGGTATCATAAGCGCGGAAGGCTGTATTTTTTACTTCTACCAGGTTTACCCCGTCGTAACATTCTTTTGTATCTTTGCAATATACCTTACCCTTCCAGGATTTTGTAGCCTTAATCCCAAAAAGTGCTTTACCTACCGTAGCAAGCCCATTTGTTCCCCACCCCGCTTCCAGGATTGCCTGGGCGGTCGTCAAGCTTGCCAGTACTCCGCTTTTCTTCATATCAGCGGACGCAAGCGCGCCCACTGTTTTAATAAAGTTTTTCTGTTCTGTATTCATATCGAAGCCCCCTTATACAGCCGTCAAGCTTGCTGCAGCTACCCAGCTGTTAATTTCCTTAAGCTTTGCTTCCTGTACTCCTTTATTTGTCTGTACCTTGTCTACCGTGTGTCTTTTGCCGCCCAACTGTGCCGCCGGGACTGCTTTTCCTCTGGTCGAAGACAAGCCGCCATATACCGCACCGCTCTTAATCGTAACAACGCTTCCGGCTCTAATTTCCTGTGTTGCCGGGCTGCTTCCCACTTCCCGGCTGCCTTTCTTTAACCCGAACTGTGTAGCGATTGCATTAGCTACGGCTGCTGCAATCTGTGTCTTTTTAGCTGCGTATGCGCTCATATCGTCCTTATCGTCGATAAAGCACACTTCCAGCAGCGCGGAAGATACGCCCGCCGCCTTCGCTCTGTAGATTACTGTAAAATTCGTTCTCTTAACTCCGCGGTTCTTAAAGCCCAGGGCTGCGATACTCTGTACAATCTTCGTTTCTACCCCTACGGTCTTTTCTGCTGTAGTAACGTAGATTTCCGTACCTGTCGTCCGTCCGTTTCCTTTAAGGTCTGCTGCCCCGGAATTAAAATGGACTTCCAGTACATAGTTATAATTTCCGAAGTTAACCGCCAGCTTCCCGGCTTTTGCGTCTTTGTATGCGTTTCTTCCCGTCGGGTATAAATCCACCTGGGCGTATGCGCTCAAAGTCTTCTTAATTTCCTCGACCATGTAAATAGTCTCGTCTGCTTCTTTTCCGAACTGTGATACAGCGCCAGGGTCGCCCGCTCCGTGTCCGCTAATAAGTAAAATCTTCATGTTTCTTATGCTCCCTCTGTGATTTTTCTTAAAATGTCGTCTTCTGTATCTTCATCCGAAACCGTAACCGTATTATACACATAGTCGTATAAGCTGCTGTTTGATTCCAGCATTTTCTTAAACTTCTCTAATGCTTCGTCTAACAGTTCGTCGTATTTTTCTTCCGTAATAAACAGGGTAATAATCGGGAATCTTTCTACAAGCCAGTCCCACACCATAGCCCTTTTTACCTGTCCGGTCTTTCTCTTTAACTCCTTTTCCGCTTCCGTAACCATGTACAGCAGCGCGATTCTAATTTTATCTAACTGCTGCTGTGGTGTGAGTTTCAAAAATCGCAATACCGCATATACGGTAAGCCCCAGTAAAACAACCACAATTACGAAAATTAACCAGTTTTCAAGAATCATTTTCAAAATCTCCATACTTCGCACCTCTAAAAGTTCTGTATTTCCGTTGGCTCTAACGCTTCGTCTATAAGTGCTTCTGTTTTATCCTTCATCTTTTGTATGGTTCTTTCTTTGATTTCCTCCGCCGGATTTTCTTCGCCCAGGTCGATAAGTTTTTTTATCATACCTAACTGTATTTTTATACCATTTTCAAGCTGTACCGCTTTCAGATACCATATTACAGCAGCGCCAAACACGCCCCCGGCTGTTGGAATTATGTAAGTAAATACTTCTGTAGGCTTTTCGTTCCATGAAAATATAAGGGCTACTATACAAGTGCATACAAATATTGAACCAGTACTTAAAACTACCTTTTTCTTAAATTCCCGCTTCTTTGCTCTCACTGTGCGCTTAAGCCTTCCAGGTCTTTAATTCTATGGTTTGCTACTTCCTGTTTTTCATCAAGTACCGCCTGGTCTTTTTCTAATTTGTACACCCTTTCTACTACATTGTTGTGCTTGTCTAATTTTGCTTCGATATAATTAAGTCTGGTCTTAATCGTTCCATATATCGCGCCGATAGACACCCCGTACACAACTAACTGAATAAGTAAACCTATCCAAAATTCACTACTCAAGCCTTACTAACTCCTTCCTACGGCTCTAACATCCGTTCCAGGTCTTCGCGACCTTCTTTTATGTCTTCTATCATCATTAGTAACTGCTTGTCTTCGTCTTCCATGCTCCTATAGTTCTCTAATTCTTCCAGCAGCAGCCTATTTACTTCTGCCAGGTCTGCTATTATGCTGCTCTGTACTTCTACTACGTCCAGGTCGTAACGTGCTACGTTCGTAGCCTGTACTTCGCCTTCTTCCCTCTGGCTTCTGATTCTGTTAATTATCCGGCGTAATACTGCCATTGCCTATTAACTCCTTTTTCTTAATTTCTGCTTCTATTTGCCCTTTAATCTTCATGCGTAGCCTGTAAGTGTCCGCGTGTTTCGCGTGTCCTTCCCAGCTTGCATATTTCATAAGCAATTTTTCTTTTGTTATTTTTCCGCTTCTGTAGGCTTTGATAGTTGCCCTAATATGTTTAGGGCTACGCTTCCTTATCTTCCGATAATCTTTGTAAATACGATACCCGCAAAAATCAAAGCCGTTCTTAGCGTTGATTATCTGCGTTTTCGGATTTAAGGTAAGCTTAAGCCGCTCGCCTAAAAATGCGTCTATCTTTTGTAACACTTCTACCAGATGTTCCCGGCTATTGCTAACTATTGCAAAATCATCCATGTAGCGTATATACTTATCTTCCTTCAATTCATGTTTTACGAAGTTATCTAATTCATTTAATACCAGGTTCGCGAAAAGCTGGCTTAATAAGTTTCCCACCGGAAGCCCGCGCCCGTCTTCCCCGTAGCTGTCGATAATGTAGTAAAGCAGATTCAATAGGTCTTTGTCTTTGAAAATCCCGCTTAATATTTGCTTTAATACTTCGTGGTCTACACTATTGAAATATTTGTGTATATCCGCTTTTAATATATAAACCTGTTTTCCTTCAAAAGATAGGTTTCTTATGCACTCCTGGGCGTAATCTGCCGCTTTGTGCATACCCTTACTCGTTCTGCAGGCGTAGCTATGATAATAAAACCGTCTTTCTACAATCGGTTCTATTTTATTGTTTATCATGTGCTGTGCTACTCTGTCCCTAAATGGTAGCGCGTATATGTCCCGCTTCTTCGGTTCATACACTACAAAGCGCCGGGCTTCCCCTTGTCGGTATGTTCCGGCTTCCAGGTCTGCCACCAGGTCGTATAATTCTTCTTCCAGGTTATCCGTGAACCTTAGCACTTCTTCCCGGTATCTTTTGCACTTTCGCGCCTTTCTGTATGCGTCTTCTGCGTTTTCAAAGGTCGCTATATCCTTTATTCCTATGTTACTTCTTTTCATCTTCTGCCGTTTCCGCTTCCGCCCTTCGTTCTCACTACTAACCGGAAGCGTCCTTTTTTATGTTTGCCTGGTAGTCCCAGGACGGGCTATACGTTCTGACTATATGTAAATAGTCCTTGCTAGTAAGCCGTAGCTTGCTAAGTCTGAAAAGTCCATAAGTCACAGCCGAAGCGCGCGCCAATGTCAGCGTTGACATTCCAGGGGTAATTGTTACAGTTAACAGCGCGGCAGCCAGCGTTAACGCCGTTGTTCCATCTGCCGCCCGCGATAAGGCGAAGCAACGTATAGCCCATATTCCTAATTTTGTACTGATTTAATGAAGCCGCCTAACATTTTTCCTATTTCTGTTAATTTCTTCGCGGCTACTCCGTATGTATGCCCGCTTATGTACTCCTGGTCGTAGGCAATTCTGATATAATACCGTAAAATCACTAATTCTACGTCCGCGTCGTATAAAAGCTTTTTCTTTGTCGTGCTTTTCCCGGCTCTAATGATGTACCGTAAAATATCCATGATACAATTTTTAGTATCTTTCTGTAACGAAAACTTTTCACTTTTCGGATATTGTCTTAGCACCGGGTATATGTACTTTATAAAATCGTACAGCTTTTCTTGTATCTCTAAATTGCTTTTCATATAATCGCCCTTCCTCTGATTCGCGATTATATCACAGCTATTTTGTTTTGTGTCGCCGTTCCTCATTGTTTCCTATATCCTGGAAATTTACCTTAAATTTTTACCGCGTGTGCGGGCTTCCGCCCGCACAAAACAGATTACAGACTGTCACAGCCGAAGCGCGCGCCAATGCCAGCGCCGACAACCCAGGGGCAATTGCTACAGCTAACAGCGCGGCAGCCAGCGTAAACGCCGTTGGGCCAGCCGCCGCCCGCGATAAGGCGAACAAGTCCGTAAGTTCCTTCTGTGTATGCCTGTCCGTTTCCAGTGCCTAATACGTCCTTCCAGCTCCAGGACTGTGTACCGTCGTATCTGTAGCTTAATTCGTCCAGCCATTCCCACACATTACCTACGCAATCTACGCAACCGATAGCAGATACAGCATTAACTACTTTACCTGTCGTAGTTCTGGCGGTATTCGTTGTAGCCGCCCAGGCGTTCGTATTATTGCCGTCTGCTCCCTGTGGGCTGCCGTATGCTGCTTGCTGCCATTCCGAATAAGATAACAAGCGCTTACCGGATTTTAAGCCCAGGTCGATAAAGTCATAGCTGTTATGTCCTTCCGTTCCTGTAAGCGGTGTTGCATTGTACGCTGATTTCACGCCGCCTACTCCATTGCTGGACGCTAAGTAAATATCCACCCACAAGCCGCCGCCAGCGTATACCATGCCTTCCGGGCTGCATTTCGGGCGGTGCTTTAACGTCCATACAGAACGTGGAACGATACCGGACGCTACATTAGATTCCCAGCCGCTGCCTTTCTCTGCTCCGGCAGTATTGATAGGAATAAGCTTACTGCTTACCTGTCTTACCCTTCCATAATGGAAGCCGCCGATTTTACGGCTTGTCTCTGCATTGTAGCCGTCCGGGTATGTACTGTTAAGGCTGATTTTGTATACTTCGTCCAGGTCTTCGCTGCCAGGGTCACAAATATAAACATAGTAATCTTTTCCCACCACAAACGCACTACCAGCGTCCAGGTTTCCGGTACTAAGTACTTTAGCGTCCGTTTTGAATACTCCTGTACTTCCGACCGTAACCACACACCCAGCCGTTACCGTAAGTGACGTAAGCCCGGAAGCGGTTAAATATTCCGCCGAAGGTGTTACCAGGTCGCCAATATTTGCCATTTTCGCAACCGTAAGTTTTGCCCGCGGGTCTTTGTTAATAAAATCATTACTTAAAAATCTACTCATATCTTGCTAACACTCCTTTGATACTGTCTAATTCTCCCTGGGTAATTCCCAAAGTGTCTAAGATATTTACCGGGCTTTCTACCCCTACTTTTTCTGCTGTTGTTTCCAGGTCGGCGTTAACTCCTATTACCGTCTTCTTTTCCTCTTTTGCTTCTCCCGTGTCTTCTTTCTGGCTCTGCTGCTCAACCGCTACATGCTCTACGCTTTTAATTGTGTATTCCTTGCCTTCACACAATACCTTAGCGCCCTTTTCCGCTTCTGCCAGATAGTTAGTAGTAATGTATCTTTTGTCCTCTGAAATTTCGACCACCGGAACAAAGATATACTTTTCTTCTTCGATTCCGTTAATCGCTTCCCTTAACTCTGCTGCTTCCAGTGTGCCAGCCTGTACCATTCCTAACAGGTTATAAATGTCTTTCCCCGTTCCGATTACTTTAGGCATATTCCGCATAATCTCCCGCCTTCCTTATTCCGTTGTTTCGCTTAAGTACCCGCTTCCTAAGTATGATTTATCTAACCACGCTTCTTCCGCAAAATCGTTAAGCTTATCAATATTGTTATAAATGTCCTCTATTAGTCCTTTGTAATTCTGCGCCTGTTCTGCTGCTGCCGTCGCTACCTTTACGGCTTCCTGGCTGGCTGCTGCCGCTGCCGTCGCTTCTTCCTTAACCTGGTTCGCGATTCCTATAGTATCGTTTGCCGTTTTCATAGCTGTAGCAGCTAAAATAGTCGCTTCTTCTACGGTATCTTTTGATTTTTCCACTTCTTGTAATGCGTTTATGATTGCCTTGTACTCTATCGTACTGGCTATCTTATCGCCTACGATTACCGCCGTATCTACCTTTATATTAAAAGTCCAGGAAGCTATATAGCTTTCCTTTTCGTAGACGCTTATAGCGCACTCTGCATATCCGGCGGCGGCTGTCATTTGTTCGGTAATCTCTGCTGTTATCAGATTTTCGACGTAAGTACAATCGTTTAAGATTTCTTCCCCGTCGGACTTCCTACACTCAATCCTTACTATTGCCCCTTCCGGCATTTCGTAAGGTTCGCCGTCATTCAGCAGCACTACTAACAGGTTTCGCGTTTCACTATCAAACTGTTTAACCCTTATAGTCTTTTCTACGCTGTGACGGGCGAAGTCAAATACTAGCCTTCCTACTACCACTTTGCACCGTCCTTACTCGCTCAAATAGCAATTATTTACATAAGACAAGTCTAACCAGGCTTCGCTACTTTGTCCCGCCTGTATGCTTGCATTGTCGTATAGTTCCTTAGTTAATTCGTAATAGTGTTGTGCATTTTCGCCCCCGGCTGCTGCCGCTTCCGCCGCTGCCTGGGCTTCCTGTGCCTTCGTACTGGCTGTCCCGGCTGCCGCTTCTGCTTTTCCCTGGGCTGTTTCCGCTGCTGTCTGGGCGCTGGCTGCTGCCTGTGCCTGTTTTGCCGCCGTACCGGCTGCCGTCTCTGCTTTTCCTTGGGCTGTGGCGGCTGCTGCCTTAGAGTTCTCCGCTGCCGTCTGGGCTTTCTCTGCTTTCCCCTGGGCTGCTACTGCCGCCGCTTTAGCTGTCTCTGCTGCCGTTTTGGCTGTCTCTGCTGCCGTCTGGGCGCTTTCTGCTTTTCCCTGGGCTGCTGTTGCTCCGGTCTTTGCCGTTTCTGCGGCTGCCTGGGCGCTTTCTGCCTTTCCTTGTGCCGTTACTGCTGCTGTCTTAGCTGCTTCGGCTGCCGTTTTAGCGGTCGTTGCCGTCGCCGCTGCCGTTGTTGCTGTACTGGCTGCTGTCTCTGCCTTGCCTTGGGCTGTAGCGGCGGCTGCCTTAGCGTTCTCCGCCGCCGTCTTGGCTGTCTCTGCTTCCCCCTGGGCGGTTTCCGCTGCCGCTTGCGCCGTTTCTGCCGCTGTCTGGGCGCTTTTTGCTTTCCCCTGGGCTGCTACTGCTCCGGTCTTTGCCGTTTCCGCTGCTGTCTGGGCGTTTTCTGCTGCCGCTTGCGCTGTTTCGGCTGCTCCCTGGGCTACTGCTGCTGCCTGGGCTTCTTTAGCTGCCGCGTCTGCATGTTCTCCCGCTGCCGTTGCCTGTGTTGTTGCTACTCAGGCTGCTCCCTTGGCTTCCTTCGCCTTACTTTCTGCCTGGGCTGCATATTCTCCGGCTGCTGTCTTTTCCTTTTCGCTTCCGGTCTTTGCCGCTTCTGCTGCCGCCGCGTATTCCTTAGCCGCTGTCGCCTGGGCTGCTGCTAAAGAAACCTGGTTATTTGCCGCTTCTGCTGCTGTCTGGGCTTCCTGTGCCTTCGTACTGGCTGTCCCGGCTGCCGTCTCTGCTTTTCCCTGGGCTGTTTCCGCCGCTGTCTGGGCGCTGGCTGCTTCTTTCGCTGCCTTTTCCGCTACTTCCTTCGCTGCTAAAGCCTGGCTGTTTGCCCCTTCTATAGAAGCCGTCGCCCGCTGTATGCTGTTGCTTGTCTTATCAAAATAGTTTTCTAAGAAGTTCCCTAACTCTACTTCCTCGTTTTCTTTTGTTATACAATTCCATTTGATACGGATACAGCGCGCTTTTACCTCTATCTTTATCCCTTTGTGTCTACAGGTTATCGTATCGCCTACTTCTACGCTTTCCAGTTGCTTATACTCCGCATACTCTACCGTATTTGCCAATTCCACCATATTAACTGTGTAATTAACCGTAGGGTCGTCGATTCCTTTTTTATATTCCTCGTTACAGGCTTTTACAAGCGCTGCCCTTAATGCTGTTAAATTAGCGTAGCCCGTTTCCCCTTCGCTACAATCTTCCTGTAGCTTAATATCGTCAAAGTTTATTACAGCGCCTTTTACCTCTGCATAGCTTCCTATTTTGGGGCTGTCTACCCACGGTTTCGCCCCTTCCAGGACATACCCGTTATAAGCCACTGGAATAATTCTTGTTACTACGTCTTCGTCGCTTACGCTTTCTTCTATCGCTTCCAGATTATGCCCGAACTCTGCTCTTACGCCTTTGTCGCTTCCAATCTGTCGCATAATATATACGTCGTAATTATCGTACAGCCGTTCCCCGCCCCAGCGGTTTATAAAGCTGTTTTCGTCGTCGCCCGCTATTGCTTCTACTATGTTCTTCCGTACATAATAAGCCGTATTCGCTGTCGTTATATCACTGTGGGGTGTAAACTTCGTCCCGCTAAATATAATATCAAGCGCCTGTTGTCCGTTTTTGTTTGTTGGGCGTACATCAACCAGGTAGTTTCCTAAGTTGTCGTAGTATATATGCCTTGCGTATACTGTTACTTCGTCGTCGCTCTTTTCTCTTTTGTAGATTCTGAATAGCTGTTTATCTGAATATGGCGTAGGTGCTGCTATAACATTATCATTAACCAGGTATTCCCAGCGCCCCAGGTCGTCGTATTCGTGGGTTAGTTCTATCTGGCAGATTCCGTCTAACCCCCATTCAAAGATACATTCTAAGGGCGTAAGCGTTATATCTCCGTTCTTCTGGTAATTTGTATTAGTACTTCTATATACTTCTATCATAATTCCCGCCAGTTAGGGACTAACACCACCTTAAAGCCCTCTGTGTATTTAAAATTATTATCCCCTTCCTGTAAGTAAAGCCCTTCGTACTTCCCGGTAAGTGCCGCGTTGCTAATCTCATTCGCTGCGTTGTAGCATATTTCTAACTTCGTATCTATGTTTAGCTGCTCTGTCACTTCTGCCGTTACCTGGTTTCCGTTTACTTCTAAGGTTATTTCTCCATTGCCGTATATCTTATATACTGGCTGTGATTTCATGTAGGGGTTATACAGGTATTCCCCTATTTCTTTTTCGTCCTGTCCGTCTACCCGATACATATAACTTTCACAAGTGAAAACAATTTCAAATTTCCCCTTGCGCTTCGCCGTTCTTTCCGTATCACTCATTACCGCCTTTTTGACTTTATAGTAATACTCCGGGTCGTCGCTAAGTATCAGCCTGTTATCTTTCCCGCTGTACAGCCACTTTTTTACTTTTCGTAAGTCCTGCGCCCATACGTCCGGTGTCTTCGATACAAAGTTAAAGCTTATCGGTATTTCTATATCTTTGTACGTCTTCTTATCCCTGTGTAACTCCCCGTCGCGTCCTTCCACCTTAATAGTGTCGTACTCCCGTTCCGGTACAGGGATAGTAGGGCGGCTTATTACGCTTAACCCTACGTCCTTGCATGATTCGCCATTATAGAAAATGTGGAATGTTGCCCGCATTATGCCGCCCCTTTCGTCTTATCCTTATCGTTCTGGTCTTTTGTGATTCCCTTAACTACTTCTTTCTTCACTTCCTTAGCAATTACTTTTTTGTCTAAGGTCGTTGTATTTGTGGTATATACAATAACTGTAATATCCCTATCCTTTGCAATTTGCTTTGTGCTTACCTCTCCGCCGATAGTAGAAATTTTAGCCGTATTCTTTACCGCCGTTACCGGGTTAACCTCTGCCGCTACCTTAGTTGTCATGCCCTGTAATTCTTCTTTCAAGTCACTCTGTAGCGTTGGCATTTCTGCCGTAATACCTACCCCGATACCTTGCGGTATCATCTTACCTACTAAATCCCTAAATAGTCTTGACGGCGAATGAATACCTAAAGCGTCCTTTGCTCCGTCTAATAAGCTTTTTGCCAGGCTCTTAACCTTTCCGGTCAGCCAGTCCCAACCGCTGCTTATTCCGTTCCATATTCCCGAAACAATATTACTTCCTATCTCCGCCATTTTGCTAGGCAAGCTTCTTACACCGTTTACTACAGCGTCATACAATCCCTTAGCCGCTGCCGTTCCTTTCGCTGCTAACTGTAATCCCCAGTTTACTACTTGCTGTATCGCACCTAAAATAGCGTTCCAGACTTTACCAGGCATTTGTGATAATGTGGTAATTGTCTGATTCAGTAAGTTTGTGGCTGCCGTCACTGCCCGGCTTCTCATTTGTTCGCCCCAGGTTGTTACCCTCTGTACCGCGTCTATAATCGCGTTCCAGATTTTACCCGGTAACTGCTGCATGAAGCTAATCACGTTCGTTATAAGCTGTGTCGTTTTTGTCACTGCCTGGGTCTTCATGTTCTCGCCCCAGGTCGCTACCTTCTGTACTGCGTCTATAATCGCGTTCCAGATTTTGCCCGGTAACTGCTGCATGAATGTTACGACACTGTTTACAAATTCCGGTATTTTCGTCGTAGCCCAGGTGTATAAATCAATTCCGAATTTTATAATATAGCCTAAACAAAAACCGATAACGTAAGCGATTTTGTTCGGCAATTCTGAAAAGAACGTAACGACATTCGTTACAAGCTGGGTTATTCCTTCTTCTGCTGCCGTTCTAAGTCCTAACGCCCACTCGCGTATAGCGTCTACAGTACTTATAATAGCGTTCCAGATTTTGCTAGGAAGCTGCTGTAGGAATGTAACCACGCCATTAAAGGCGGCTTCGATTTTTGCTACAATATTCGCTAGAAATTCGATTACCTTTGCGAAAGAATCCGGCAGCGTCTGGGTGAAAAATTTCACGATTGCCGTTACCACAACTTCGATAGCATTTTTTATTTTTCCCCACACATTCGCGATAGCCGCCCGCGCGTCCTCGTTTGTGGCGATAAATCCGACAATAGCAGCCACCAACGTAGCGACCAATGTTACAACCAGCATAATAGGGTTAGCCGCCATAGCAGCATTTACTAACCACTGTACCGCCGCCCCTGCTGTCGCTGCCGCCTTAAAGCTTGTCAGCGCTGCTACGACCGCATTTATAACCGAAGCTACCTTAAATGCTACGAAGCCCGCACCGATTCCGGCTAATACGCTTACTATCGTTTCGCCGTTATCCGCAATCCAGCCCAGCCCTTCCAGAAGTGTAGGCAGAACAGCCGCCACTATTTCGCTTGCTTTTTCTACCATATTTCCGAAGCCTGTAGCTATCTTCTCTAATGCTCCGCTTAAGCTGCCGTCCGTTAAGTCGGTCTGTAGCTGCCCGATAACTTCCGTCACGTTTTCTACGGCGTTTGTTAGTGGTGTCTTGAATTTTTCATAGGCTGCAATTCCTAAGCCTTCCAGCCCACTTTTTAGTATTGTAACTTTTCCCTGTAGGTTGTCATTCATTGTTGCCGCCATATCCGCCGCTGCACCGTCACAGTCTGAAATATAGCCGCTTAATTCGTCGAAGCGTTCCCCGCTGTTTGCCAGCAAGGCGTTTACGCTCTTAAGGTCTACTTTATTGAAGATACTGTTAAGTACTTCTGTCTGTTCTCCCTGGGTCATTGTTCCCAGGATTCCGTTAAGGTCGTTAAAGGTTTCATTTAGCGGGCGCATGTTCCCGTTTGCGTCGAACACCTGTAAGCCCAGCGCTTCCATTTGCTTTTTAGCTTTATCTGTAGGCGCTGTAAGGCTTAGAATTACATTTCGTAACGCTGTTCCGCCTTCTGCTCCCTTTACGCCGTTATCTGCGAAAATACCTAAGACGGTATTCATTTCGACCACGCCGCCCGCCAGGTTCTTAGCAGTTCCGCCTACCGTTAGAATTGCTTCGCCTAACTGCTGTACGCTTGTATTACTTTTCTGCGAAGTCTTCGCCATTTTGTCAACGAAGCCTTCCGTCGTCCCGGCTGCGTCCCCTAGCGCGCTCATGCTATCCGTAACCATATCGGAAGCTGTCGCTAAATCCATTCCCCCGGCTGCTGCAAGGTTAAGGACTGTCGGTAACGTCTCTATAGACTTGTCCGCGTCATATCCGGCAAGTGCCATATAGTTAAGTGCTTCTGCTGCCTGTGTTGCTGAAAACTGCGTAGTTGCTCCCGCTTCCTTCGCCGCTTTCTGTAGCTTGTCAAATTCTTCACTTCCGGCTGCTATTTCCTCTGTCGTGATTCCCATAGTAGCCGCTACCTGGCTCATTCCGCTTTCAAAATCCGAACCTACGCCAACTGCTGCCGTCGCAAGTGTCTTTAAGCCATTAGCCAGGGCTTTAACGCCATTTATGATAGCGCTGGATATTAAATTAGCTTTTATAATATCGCCCAGGCTTACCGTTTTTTTCCCGGTTTCGTCCATGTTGTTTCCGGCTGCTGTTATCTCCTGTCCGAAAACCGTCCATTTCTTACCTGTGCTGTTTAATTCTTCTTCGGTTCGTTTTAGTTCTGTTTGTTGGTCTGCTAAGGCTGCCCGCGATTCATTGACTTTAATAGTATTTTTTGCTATCGCGTCTTCCTGTTTCTTAACCGCTTTTTCCGCCTTAGCGTGTTCCTCTCCTGTTTCCTCTAGCTGTGCCTTTAATTTTTTACTTTCTTCGCTGTCTTTACCTGTCGTCTTAACGCTTTCTTCGTAAGCCTTGGTAAGTTCCGCTACCTTCTCTTTTAACTTCTGCTCTTTTTCCTGTAACTCTGTAAGCTTCTGCTTCTGGTCTGCTAAATGTGACTGCTGAAGCTTAATAGCGTCCGTCTGTAGCTTTATCTTAGCCGTTAACTCCGTCTGCTTAGCCTTAAGTAAATCGGTCTGGCTGCCTAACGCCTTCGCCTGTGCCGCTTCTACTTTGTATTCGCTGGTTACAAGCTTCATTTGCGTAAGCATTGACTTCATTTGACTGGTAAACTCGCTTGTATTAGCCCCTATTCGTAGACTAGCACCAGCCATTTATATAACTTACTCCTTCGCTTGCGTTTCTCTGTCATATTCGACTTGAAATACAACGTAGTCTAAAAGGTCGCTTAAGTCCGATTCTAAACAGTCCTTATAACTGTTTCGCATATTCTTAATACATATCTGTAAAATATTATCCAGGGCGTTTCTGTACGTTTCCCATATTTCTTCCTGGGAATGTTCCTCGATATAACCATTTTCCCGGTCGTATTCGTCGAAGGCGCTACCCTGGTCTTCTACTTGCTGGCTGCCGTTCAAAATGTCGCTTATGTTCCGTATCTTTTCATTTACGGAAGCGTCAACGATTTCGGCTACCGCCTTAAATGTACTAATAACTTCTGCTACGTCCAGTTGTTCTATTTCTTCTTCCTCTATCCTGTCATTAAACACTACCCGGATAACAGCAGAATATAGGTATAATAAGTCGTTTTCGTCTTCGGTTTTGCTTATCAACTCCATAAGCTGTATATAACGCCTATATGCGTATGTCGTGATACTGTAAAAACTCTTAAGTTTTCCGCCGCATTTGATACGGGTATCAATTAAGCGCGTGAACTCAAATTTTTTTTTGCGTCCTCTGTCTGTTCTGCCAGGCGCTTAATAATATTTGCATTGATGAGTGCAAAATTAAAAATAATCTGTGATACGTCCGCAAGTTCCGCGTTTGCTTCCTCAAAAGTAAACTGATTATCATAGATTTCTACAATCGCTTTTACCATGCGGTCTAAGTCGTCGTCTGTGTATGTCTGCTTTTCCGGTGTTACCAGGTCGTTATACACTTCCCTAAATGCCCGGTATTTCTTTCGCCCAATTTTCCCGCTTTCGTATTCTTTACCGCCTATCGTAATCACATTTGTTTTTAAGCTTTTTGCTACTTCTTCTGCCTGGATATTGGTTTTATTCATAATTTCCGCATTGATAAGCGAAAAATTAAGAATAATGCTGCTGATTTCGTCTAAGCCGTCGTTTGCTTCCTCAAAAGTAAATTGATTTCCGAACACCTGTACAATCGCTTCTACCATGCAGTCTAAGTCGTCGTCGCTAAATGTCTGTGCGGTTTTTTCTTTTCCTAACAGGCTTTCGTATACTTCCGCAAATTTTTTATATTTTTCTCTTGTGATTTTTCCGCTTTCATATTCCTTATTGTTTAGGCTGATTTTCATAATATACCCTTTCTGTAAAGGGTGTCAGAATCTGACACCCTCGCTTTTTATTAGTGTCCTGTTTCGCCTGCTGCTTTCGGTACTTCCTTATACTCCTGGACTTCGCTAAACCATGCAGCGATAGCTTCTTTTGCTGTCGTGTGTTCTTCCAGTAAGTTACTTTCGTCCACGATAAGGGCGTAAAGCTTCTTTTTTTCTCCCTCGATAGTATCTTCTTTCTTTCTGGCGTAGAAAGTGAAGGTAATCTTAATTGTTTGGGCTGTCTTTTTGTCCTTAACTGTTTCGTATGTAACGTCCGGGTGTTCCGCTTTTCCGCAATAATACCAGCTAAATTCGTACTTGCCGTTACCCTGTTTTGCTCGGAAGCCTAACGCTACTTCTTTTGCCTTATCTCCTTCCGCTTTTGCCAGGAAGCCGTATTTATAAAGAGTATCAAACAGCAACGCATAGTCTCCCGGCGTTAATCTGTTTACCTCTAATTCGATTTCTGTTTTTTCGTATGTCTCTACGGTGTCTTCTACCTCGTCGTCACTGTAGGTATACTCGACGCTAAAGGTATCTTTTACTGTTGCTGCGATTGCCTTAGCAAGTCTTACGGGTACGTCCGCCGCGTATACGTCTTCGTCGTTCGTTGTGACTGCTGCTACGCAAATGTCTTTTAAGCCTACCAGGCGGCTTCTGGTAATGGTTTCTTTATTTTCCTTTACTGTTGTCATGTCTTATTTTTCTCCTTCCACATTCATAGAAAAGTAAAAGCGCGCTGCTTTATGGTAGATTCCTGTTTCTACTTCATACTGGTCGTTTCCGGTAAAATAGGTAAAGCCCGCCTTTTTCAGCAGCTTCTTAACCTTCTTTTTCAGCTTAAAGCAGTCTTCTTTACTCCATATATCAACCTGTATGTAATATTCTTCGTTTTCGTTTGTGTCTTCGCTAAAATCTATATCTTCATCACTCATAAAATAAAATGTTATGTGTGTATCATTTATATCCTGGTTGTACCAGCCTTCTTCTGTATGTACCCCTGTTATCCCTATCACTTCCGCTATAAACTCGGTTAAGTCCAGGTCTTCACTGTTGGGGTATTCCGCCAGAACTCTGTTAAGCTGTTCTTTTTCTTCTTCGCTCAAAAGTGCCATGCTTATTCCCCCAGCTTTTCTTTTAATGTCTTTTCGTATTCTTCTTCTGCAATTTCCTTTAGCGCCTGGTATGTCGGTCTTGCTGCGTCTAACATAAAATGTTTAGGCTTGTGCATGGTTGTACCCCATTCATGAAATTTCATATAAAAGAACGGGGAAGTATCGCCCCTGTCCCAGCCCACCAGTTCGCCGTAGTTCCCGCTTTGCGTCGTTCCCTTCTTCGGTACATTGTCCGCCGCGTGTTGCCCTGTTCTGCTGCCTTTTCTGCCGGATTTCATAGGGTTACTGCTGTATGCTTTCTTCCGTATCTGTCCTTCCGCTTCCTGTAAGCCGATTTCGCCAGCACGTTTTATGATTTTCTTGTTTAGTGCCTTTAGTTCTGATTCCGTAGAAAGTCTTTCTATTTCCTTCTGCATTTCATTCAGCCCTAAAAACTCCATTGAAATATCAAAACTCATACTATTTCCTGTGCCTTTATCACGATTTTTCTACGGTTATACTTTCCGTAGTCTGCCGCGATAATGTTAAACACCCTTTCGCCCCATTTAACCCGGTATTCCTTTGTATTTAAGGCTTCCAGTTTTAAGCAAAACCTGGTTTCAAAATTCACTACGTTTTCTAATTTTGCTTCCAGGGCGCTATATAACTCTTTTCCGTACAGGCTCTTTACATCACACCAGCACTTATAATAGTCTTCCCAGCTTTCCACTGGTCTTCCTTTTTCTACTGTCTTTTTACGCTTTTGAATTACTAAATACATAATCACGCCCCCACATTCGCCAGCTTGTCTAATATGGTTTTTGTGATATTATCGGTTTTCGTGTTACTTCCTACCGTAGTAGAACGCACTTCGTACATATCGCTTACGATTCTCTTCAAAAGAAGGGCGGCGATTCTCCGCCCTTTTTCGTATTCTTCGTCGTTTTCATAGTTCGCCTTATCCTTATATCCAGTACCTACGCAACCATCTATATAGGCTTCAGCTGTCAAAATAAGCCCGCTTATTTCCTCGTCGTCTTCGTCGTAGCCTACCCTTAAATAATTCTTCGCCTGTTCAAGCGTTAATAATTCTGCTGCCATTTCCTACCCCTTCCGGGACGCATTAGGCAGCCGGGGTAAATTCTACCTTGAAGTCTGCCCTGTCGTCCAACTTCTCACAGTCAAAGCGTTCCTGTACCTTAAGTGCTGTTTCGTCAGATTCAAAGAATACAGACTTATCTGTAGACACTGTGTAGCCCTTTCTTTCAAAGAACTTAACCAGCGCATACAGGTTAACTACATAAAATACTACCTTTCCGGTCGCGCTTGCTGTTACCGCTTCGTCGCTCAAAGTGATAAGCTGGCGATTCTGGAAGTAGTCTTTACCGTTTACGGTCTTTACTAAATCCAGGTTTCTACCGTTCTTATCTTCCTGGGACTGCAAATATACATAACCTGTAAGGTTTGTGATAACTACAGTCTTTGCGCGAAGTGTCGGTAATACGCCGTCGATTACCTTTTTAACCCCGCGCCAGTCGGTAACACCTGTAGATTTGTCTACAGCGTTTGCTTCGACAATCTGTAAGATTTCGTCGTTTTCGCTGTTAACGCCAGCTTCCGCAAAATCCGGCTTAATAACATCCTGGATGATATTAACAGCTTCGTCTTCCTGTAAGTCGTTTGCAATCGGAACTAACGCACCGTAGTTCTCGATATTGTAGTTAATATCCTCTGTATTCGCTGCTTCTCCGGTTAATTTTGTCCCAGATTTGTACTTAGTAAGCTTTTTGCCGCCAATCTTTGCAAAAGGCATTTTTCCATGGTTTGAAGTTGCGCGTACAATGTGGCAATGTTCCTTAAGGCTGGGGAAGCCCTCACGCAATACCTGGATGTCATTAACGAACTGCTCCGGCAGAATCGCGGCGTTGTTGTCAATGGTTACGGCTGCTCTTTCCTCGTCCGTAAGTGCTTCTTTGCCCTTAAGAGCAAATTTAACGGCTGCTCTCAACTCGCTTACTGCGGAAGCTGTACGCTTTTCTTCTTTCTTATGCTTCTGTCCTCTTAATTCCTCTTTTTCCTCGTCGTCTTCTGCTTCTCTTACAGCAAGCAAGCGCTGTAATTTTCTTTTTTCCTCTAACGCCGCTTCTGCCTTATCCGCGTCGCGGCTTTCCAGGTAGCCGTTAATCTCCTCTGTTTTCTTTCCGATTAACTCTCTGATTTCCTGTACTGTCATTTCTTAAAACTCCTTTTCGTTTTCTTCCCTAAGCTGCATAAGCCGGGCTTCCATTTTTAATTTTTCTAATCTCTTTTCTTCTTTCGCTTCTTCTTTTACCTTCTCAAAGCTTCTACAGCTAATTTCTGAACTGTCATAAGCTGGGAAGGTGCAAGGGCTTACTTCCAGCAGCGCCGCCTTTACTACGCTTCTTTTGTAAATTTCTTCGCCTTCATGTACTACTTTGCTCCACCTGTCTTCCTGGCAGATAAAGCCGAAGCTGCTACCGTCAACATCCCCGCGCTGTACGCTCTCTTTTACGTCATTTCCCCAGGTATTGTTAGGTAAATCAATATCATACGCTAACCCTGTAGTATCTGCCGTATTGAAGCGTAACGTATCGGTTTTTGTGCTTCCTAACGGTCTGCTTGTGTCGTGATTCCATAAGGCTTTTATCTCTTTCCCCGCTTCTTTACAGCTATTTAAGCTTTCGTCGAAGCAGCCCGCCGCGATTTCCTCTAAATATTTGTCGCCCCAGCGGTCTACTATCAAAACAGGGGTATTGTATTTAACTGCATATCCACCGATTGTCCGGCTGTCTTCTCCCTCTGCTGCCGCTCTTACTTCCAGGGCGATTCCCTGGCACTTCCGGCAGTAATTACGAATTTCCGGGCTTTCTCCTTCCGTTCCTCTATTCGTTGGCATTGCTCCCGCTCCCTTCTTCTTTTTTGCCTATGTCTTTTAGCTTCAAAACTCCGGCATTTACTATTAGTTCGTCCCCGTCCGGCAGCTTTTGGCGCTGTAGTTCTAGCCTGGCTTCGTTCGGGGTGTAGATTCCGTTAGAAACATAAGCACAAAGTATTTTCTGCTGTGTTTCTGCCGAAGTCCTCAAAATCACGTTCGTATTAAAACGTGCTTTGTAGCCCTTGTCCCGTTTCTCTTTTGTTAATGCGCTCCATGTAGTTTCCTGTTCTATGGATTCAAACAGTATTAACAGTGTGTCAATTAAAAAGCTTAATTGCTGCTGTTCCAGGGAATTATTATTAGTGTCCTTAAGGTCGTTAAGCTGGTGCATTTTGATACCAAAAAGCGCCGCTATCTGGCTTATAGACATTCTTCTAATCTGTTCGTACTGCGCGTCCGCCAGTGACAAATTGATAGGCTGCACACTAAAGCCCGCCGGGACTGTAAAAATACGTTTTCCTTTGCTGTAAAGCCGCCCGAATTTCTCTTGTGTCTTCCTTAACTCTTTTTCGTCCTTAATGTCAGACGTAAGCTGTACTACCAGCTTATTAGTAAGCCCGTTATCGTACAGCGTATTAAGGTAATTCTGCGCCTTTATCTGCCCTTCTATCGTGCCTTTCACAATTTCCCTAATCGGTTTTGTGTTGATTCCGTCCATTGTAAAACCCTTGAATATAAGCAAGTCTTCATAAAAGCCGGAATCTGTAAAGCTGCTGCCTACGATCCTGTAATCTACTAAAACTTTGTGCCTAAGCTTCGATTTTAATAGCCCCGCGTCGTCTATCGTGATTCCTTCCACCGTACACGGGTACAGTGCTTCTATTTCTCCGTTTTTTCCGTACTGCTTCGCAATCGCGCTAATGCCTTCGTGCTGCCTGGTAGCTTCTACCGCTTTCCACATGTCAATAGCTGTCATGTATGGGTTAGGACGAAGGCTTAACAGTTCGTTCAATCTTTCTTCTGTTGCCCTTCTTATTCCGTTTTCTGTGTCTTGCACCAGGTAAAGCGGCGTTTTTGCTACCGCTTCCGATAGCTGCTTAATACATGTAAAGTACGTTGCTTCTCTCATAGCTGCCGCTGGCTGCTCTGAATCTATCCCGAACACCTTTAGAAATAGCTTTTCTTCATCCGTAAGCGTTATGCTATCGGTCGCTTCTTCCCTCTTTTCTAAAAAATCTAAAAACATTACTTCTTACCACTCCTAACCAGCATAACCGCCGCTACCAGCATTTCGCCGCTTAGTAGATATAACCCCGCGTGTTTGCTTATGTCATACGTTACTGCAAAAGCAATAACCAGGGCTATCACTAATAGCGCGTCTGCGACTATTAACCTTTTATTTTTTATCTGTTTTATTTTCTTAAGCATTTTCTACCTTCTTTACATAGCGTCCAGGTATTCAACCGGGTTATAATGTTCAATACCGTTTTCTTCGATACACAATAGCAAGCCCATAAGCATAGCTATAATGCCGTCTATCTTAAATTTCGATTTCTTCTTACTGTACTTCACGCCTAACATTTCGTCGTAAACCGCTATACAGTTCTTAGCCATGAACCGGAAGCACTCATTTTCTGCTATGATGATTCTTTCATCTACTAACAGGTTTTCAAAATCATTTATAACCTGTGTCATGGTCTTCGTTCCTTGTCCTAACGGTATTACTTCCCAGCGGTCTTCCAGCCTGTTAATAATCGTCTGGCTTCCCCACTGGTCGAAGCCTATTTGTTCTATCCTGTACGTTTCGTCCAGTTCCGTAGCATGGTCTAAAAACCTATCGAAGTTTATGTATTTTCCGTCAAGCGCTATTAAATCGCCTTTCTTTATCCAGTATTCATAAGGGTTATTATCCTTATGCTGCCTGTATGCTACGGTTTCTTTCGGTGTGTACAGATACGGAACGACTATAAAGCGCCCCGTAGTTTCTTCGTAGAATACCAGGACAAAGCCCGTAATATCGTTCTTGCTGGATAAATCCAGCCCGCCCCAGCACTTCCAGCCTTTTAAATCTTCTGTATCTACCTTTTTCGTGCATGTGTCCCATAAATCCATATTGATAGCGCCTTTTTCATGGTCTAATGCTACATGCTGGTTTAGGAACATTCTTCTAAACATGTTTTCCTGTAGTGGCATTAGCCTAATGCGCTTTGCATAGTTCGCCAGGTCTTCCAGTTTCCTAAATACTCCTAATGCTGGGTTTGATTTATACCACTGGGCTTCGTCCTCTACGTTACAGTCTTTGTCCGCTTCATATATCCGGTAATAAAAGCTAGGGTCGTTTACCTCTCCGGCTTCTATCTTTTTCGCCATTGTGTAAAGCTGCATTTCCGGGTTTGCCGGGTCTTCCCCGCTGGAAGCTGTCGTAATTGTCATTATTAACGGTTCATCCCATGCACCTTGTCCGGTTCTAAGCTTTCCGTACATTTCGTCGTTTTTCGCCTGGTGTATCTCGTCCAGGACTGCCACATAGTCGTTAAAACTGTCCGCATTATCCGCGTCAGAAGACAGTACCATAAGTTTATTACCGTTGTCCTTCCGTACAATGGTTTTTGTACTGCTCGTTATCTTGCAGTACCGCCTTAAGGTCTTATTTGTCTTTATGAAATGTTCTACAGTTGCGTATAATTCCCCCGCCTGTTTCGTCGTATTTGCTGTTAAAATAAAAAGCGCGCCGAAGATATGCCGCTGACAGAAGAACAAATACACTACAATGATTGCCGCTAAGAATGATTTACCATTTTTTCGCGGTATGTTTATATGTGCTTCTCTATGTTTGCGCTTGCCGTCGCTTCTTCTCTTTACACAAAGAATTTCGGTTATAATCTCAAACTAAAATTCTAGTAATTCAAATTGTCGGCTTGCGCCCCTGTCATTAGTCAACTTCGACACGAACTTAAATACTTTCGTTGCTTCTTCAACGTCGTAATAATATTCTTCGTTGTCCCACTTCTTTTGTAACTTTTCCAACCAGGAAGCTAATAGCAGTTCCTTTTTAATCATGCGCTACCATTCCGTCTAATTCCGGGTCTATGCCGCTCTCCGAAGCGTTCCCGGCTTCCTTCATCCGCTGCCGCGCCGCCGGGGTTAACCCCAATTCCTTAGCCCATGCCCTTAATTCTGTTTGCGCTTTGTTTGCTATGCTTACTTCTGGTCGTTGCTGCTCGTAGCCGTTGTCCCCAACAAGCATACTGTAGCCCTTTTCGTCTATAATCTGTTCGCACCGCTGCCACTTTGCATAATTGATACAATAGGCTTCCAGTGCCTTTAAGTCTTTGTCTGTAAAATCTTTTCCTTCTTCTCCACATCCAGTCTCTGTAAATAGGTGTACTCAACGTTTCCGATGATCTGTACACGCGACTGCTCAAAATGTTCAAAGAACCCACTCAACTGCAACGCCGGACGGTTCACATCACTGATTTTAATACGGTGTTTTTTCAAATCCATGTCCGGCAGGAAATTATACAGATCCATGATCTGTGCTACTTTGCTGACACTTACTCCATTCGTTCCATTCATACCCTTTTCTCCTTTATGTTCTGGGGATTTTTTGTTTTCCTCTGCGCCGGAAAATACTTCTGCCGCATAGAAAACCCATTGTCATAAATATATCACAGAACAGCGTCTTTGTGAAGAAATTCATATACTGCCTGCGCCGCTTTTTCGTTCATGCTCTCGGTGTCGGCAAGATCTTCTGCCGAGGCCTCTCGGATTGCCTCTAACGACTGATATTTTTTCATCAAAGCTTTTCTTCTGGACGGACCGATTCCCGGAATATCATCCAGTATGGAATGCACCTGTTCTTTGCTGCGCAGTGACCTGTGGTATTCGATTGCAAACCGATGCGCCTCATCTTGAATTCGTGTAATAAGGCGGAAAGCTTCGGATGATTTTTCAATCGAAATCTCTTCGTTTTGAAAATAGAGTCCTCTCGTCCGGTGAAAATCATCTTTTACCATGCCGCACACCGGAATATTCAGATTCAGGTCCTCTAATACCTGAAGCGCCACGTTTACCTGACCTTTTCCTCCATCCATCAAGATCAGATCCGGAAATACAGTAAACTTTCCAAGCTCTCCGTTCTCTTCCCGTTCTTTCAAACCATGAGTAAAACGTCTGGTCAGCACTTCTCTCATACTTCCGTAATCATCTGCGCCTTGGATTCCTTTGATCTTAAACTTTCTGTAATCATTTCGTTTTGGTTTTCCTCTCTCAT
>OGZZ01000674.1_pt1 | contig 26798 bp, 20 predicted proteins | sample 1577021 | NCBI WGS metagenome assembly OGZZ01 (sample SAMEA3541526, study PRJEB24748) | human gut metagenome | biome: human gut; feature: human-associated habitat; material: faeces | place: China | collected 2012
AGGCGATGCGCCCGCCGACGAATAGCACCGAATTGGTTACTTCTTGCTCTCGGGCAAGACCAGATCCACGGCAGCGTCCTTGGCAGCATCGATGTGCTGAGCCACGACCGGCGTCTGTGGAAGGATCAGGTTAAGGACAATGGCCATAATGGCGGTGGGGGTTACGGCATTGGAGCCGATGACGGTGGATACCCAGGCGGGCATACCCTCGCCGGCAAGGCAACCGCTGGCCATCCAGATACCCAGGCCAAAGACGACGGAGGTACCGACGATGGTGGTAGTGCGCTGCGTGAGGCCCTCGCGGGTGAACATGCGCACGCCGTTCATGGTGATGGTGCCAAAGACGCCGACGGTCGCGCCGCCGATGACGGGCTGCGGGATAGCGGAAAGGACGGCAGAGAGCTGCGGGAACAGACCGGCGATGGCAAAGACGGCCGCGATGATCACAAAGACCCACTTGTTGACGACCTTGTTGGAGCAGATGATGCCCACGTTCTGGCCAAGGGCGCTGGTGGGAAGACCGCCCAGCAGGCCGCCGACCATAGAGGTGAGGCCCTGGGACACGATAGCGCCGGAGAGCTCGCGCTCGGTGGGCATACGGTCGATGGAGCCCAGGCAGGCGGCGGAGACGTCGCCGATAACCTGGATGGCAACCATGGGGAACACGACGGCGAGGGTAATGCAGACCTCGGGATCAAACTCGAGCGCATAGGGCATGAGCTTGGGAAGGGCGAAGACCTGAGCGGTGGCGACGCTTGAGAAGTCGATCATGCCAAAGGGGATGGAGACGATCATGCCAACGATCATGCCAAAGAACACGGATCCCAGCTTGAGCGTGCCCTTGCCAAAGTTGGCGAGCGCAAAGACCACGGCGAAGGTGATAAGAGCGACGCACCAGGCCTGCGGGGTGCCCCACAGTGGCGTACCCATACCGCCGGCCATATACTTGACGGCCGTGGGATACAGCGAAACGCCGATGGAGAAGATGACCGTACCGGTCACGACGGGTGGGAACAGCCACTTAATCTTGCTGTAGGCCAAACCAAAGAGGACCGCGACGGCACCGCCGACAATCTCGCCGCCCAACAGCGCGCCAAAGCTAAAGCCCGAGGCGCCCATGGCCTGCAGGGCCGGGAGGAACGCGAACGAAACGCCCATGACGATGGGCAGGCCGCCGCCGATGCGACGGAAGGGGGCAAAGGCCTGAAGGGCCGTGTCGATCGCCGAAAGAATGAGCGCGACCTGGATGATGTCGGTGCTCTGCTGGCTATTAAAGCCGTAGACGCCGGCCATGATGACAGCCGGGGTGATGATACCGGCAAACGAAGCCAGTACGTGCTGAAGGGCACACGGGATCATTTCCTTAACGGGAGGCATGCCTTCACGAGTGAACAGGGCTTCAGTGCCGTTCTTAACCGTCTCCTGGGTCATTTGACCACCAATCCTCGAAATAGTTGTTTTCGCATCTAACGCTCTATTGTGACGCAGTGCGGGGTTGAGGTTGTGCCTTCGTTGGATATCGTATTAAAGATGGTTCTCATTCTCAATAATAATTTTTTGTTATCAGACTATTCTTAAGCTGAGACAATGCATTTCCGCAGGTCAGGAAAGTGTCCGGTCAAAATAACATCTAACTTTTCTTTTGGTCAACCGTTTACCGCCAAAATCCTACCGCTCGTCTGTATTACGCAATGTACCTGCGAATATGCGAGTCAATAGACACCGTGTTACCATGAGAAAAAATTGTTATGAACATTTCCGATTTCACCCAAAGGAGTTGCCCGTGAACGAGACCGTACGCCGCTTTTTGCCGATGGTCGATTTCCTGGAGCAGATACTCGGTAAGAACAGCGAGATCGTGCTGCACGATTTCTCGGATCCCGACCACGCCATCGTCGATATTCGCAACGGCATCGTGAGTGGCCGCAAGGTCGGCGGTCCCGCCACCGATCTGGCGCTCAAGATCATGCACGACCCCAAGTATCGCGACCTGCCGTTTATTACGGGCTACGAGGGCCGCGGCGCCGGAGGCAAGACGCTGGAGTCCGCGACGTTCTTTATCCGCGAGGATGACGAGATCGTCGGTATGCTCTGCGTCAACACCGACCTCTCGACCGTACGCTCCATAAACGCCATGGCGCAGCAGCTCATGGCGTGCTTCGACGCAGCGCCGACGCGCACGGAGCCCGCCCCTATCGAGGTTGAAAGCCTTTCGGAGTCCACCCAGGAGCTCATCGATCGCAGCATTGCCGAGTTGCTGAGCGCGCGCGGGCTGGATGTAGCGTCGCTTGGTCAGAGCGACCGCGTGGACGTCATTCGCCACCTCAACGGCAACGGGGTGTTCATGCTCAAGGGCGCCGTGGCCTGCGCTGCCACCGCGTTGGGCATCTCGGAGCCCAGCGTGTACCGCTACCTGCAAAAAGTCCGCAAGGAGGGCTAACGAGCAAAATGGAGCGCGGCTCCACAAGCGATTCGTCACTTGACAAAAGACCCTGCAGCTCGCACGCGCTGCAGGGTCTTTTTGCATGTCATGTTTAGTTGTGGCCAACGCCTTAGAGAGCGGCGACGACCTCGATCTCGACCAGACCGCCAGCCGGAAGAGCGGCAACCTGGAAAGCGCTGCGCGCGGGGAACGGGGCCTCGAACTTGGAGGCGTAGATCTCGTTTACGGCAGCGAAGTCGGCAATGTCAGCCAGGTAGACTGTGGTCTTGACGACATCGGCAAAGGTGGCGCCGGCAGCGGTCAGCAGGGCCTCGACGTTAGCAAGGGACTGCTTAGCCTGGGCCTCGACGCCCTCGGGCATCTTGCCGGTTGCGGGGTCGATGCCCAGCTGGCCGGACAGGAACACCATGTTGCCGGTCTGGATGCCGGGGGAATACGGGCCGATGGCTGCGGGTGCATTATCGGAAGACACGACGGTCTTGCTCATGTTTATCTCCTTACAAGTAAAAGGGAACGGGAGCGCGGCGTTCACACCGGGAGGCACAGTTCGGTCTGAACACCGCGCTTGATTGGGATAGTACTCAAGGTTTCCGCGCGATGCAAGATTATTATCACGTTGCGAGAATATTTTATCGCCCAACGGTTTCCCCGGACCGCTGAACGGTTCTCATGTGGAGCAGCCAGTCCAAGCTGCTGAAGACTTTATCCCGCTTGGAACGCGGGCATCGCCTGCCGCGACGGCACCACTATACTTTTGAGTATTTGAGCATTTTGAAAGGCAGGATATGACCGCAACCGCCAGTCGAACCACCAACCGCAGACCCGAGCTTTTGGCGCCCGCCGGAGGGCCCGAGCCCTTTGCCGCCGCACTCGCCGCCGGGGCAGACGCCATCTACTGCGGCATGGGCAGCTTCAACGCACGCCGCAAGGCCACCAACTTTACCGACGAGGCCTTTGAGCAGGCCTGCCGCGCCGCGCACCTGGCCGGCTCGCGCGTCTACGTCACGGTCAACATCGTCATCAAGGAATCCGAGATGAGCGATGCGTTGCAGCTCATCCATCGCTGCTCCACGCTGGGCGCCGACGCCTTCATCATCCAGGACTGGGGCCTGTTCTTTGAGGTCAAGCGCACCATGCCCGGCATCGAGACGCATATCTCGACCCAGGCGAACATCCACGACGACCGCGGAACCCTTTGGTGCCGCGAGCAGGGCGCCGACCGCGTGACCCTCTCGCGCGAGCTTTCCATCGACGAGATTGCCGCCATCCACGATGCCGCGCCCGATGTGGACCTTGAGGTCTTTAGCCATGGCGCCATCTGCTTTTGCTACTCTGGCCTGTGTCTGCTTTCGAGCTTTGCCATGGCGGGACGATCGGCCAACCGTGGCATGTGCGCCCAGCCCTGCCGCTTGCCCTACGAGCTGATCGACGAGAACGGTCGCTCGCTCTCCCCTGCCGGTCGCGAGCGCGCGCTGTGCCCACGTGACACCAACACCTCACAACTTGTTCGCCGCCTGTATGACGCCGGCGCTGCGTCGCTCAAGCTCGAGGGCCGCATGAAGGCGCCCGATTACGTGTATTCCATCGTCGACGTGTATCGTCATCAGATTGATGACATGCTGGCCGGAACCACCGTTGCCAAGGACGAGAAAGCCGCCCGCCAGCGCCAGCTCAAGCGCTGCTTTAACCGCGACTTTACGCACGCCTATCAGGACGGCACCTCGGGCGACGAGATGATGAGCTATGAGCGTTCCAACAACCGCGGCCAGATCGTGGGCACGGTGCTGGGCAGCCGCCCGGCCAACCGCGATGTGCGCGGCCTCAAGCCCGACGACCGCCGTCGCCGCGCCGCCATCGCCCGCATTGAGCTGTTTGAGCCCGTGGGCAAGGGCGACCTGCTGGAGCTTCGCCACGACGATGAGTTCGACCAGTTCCTGACCACCATCGCCGCCGATGATGCCGCTGCCGGCGATGTTATCGAGTGTCGCGTGCCCCGTAGCATGCCCGAGGGCTGCCGCGTGCGCGTGATTCGAAGCCAGCGCGCTATTGACGCTGCCAGCGCCGCGCTCAAGCGCGATGTGCTGCGCCGCCGAGCTGTTGATGTATCCGTCGTGGCGCGCCTGGGCGAGCCGTTTGCCGTCACACTCACCTGCTGCGACGACCCCGCACTCACCGCCACCGCCACGGGCTTCACCGTCGAGGCCGCTAAGACCCGCGCCGTCGAGGCGGCGGACATGGTTGAGCATGTGGGCCGCATGGGCTCCTCGCCCTTTGAGGCAGCGAGCTTTGAGGTGGCGCTCGATGAGGGCTGCGGCATGGGCTTCTCCGCCGTGCACAAGGTGCGCGCCGCCGCCTGTAAAGCATTGGAGGAGGCCATTCTTGCGCCGTACGAGGAGCGCGCGAAAACGCTCGAGCTGCCGGCGATTGTCACCAGTGATTCCCGCCCCGCGCCCGAGCACTACCGCGACGAGCCGCAGATCTGCGCCACCGTCACCTCGCTCGAGGCCGCCGAGGCAGCGCGGGCGGAGGGTGCAACGCGCATCTACATGACCACCGACGCGCTCGATGCGGCCAAGCTCCCCCCCGCCGATACGTTTGAGCAGGGCATCGTACCCGTGCTCGATGAGGTCTGCCGCGCCGTTGACCACGTCCGCGTTGACCCATGGGTTGTTGCTGGCGCCACGGTCGCTATTGGCAACATCTCTGAGCTTGCCCTGGCCGCCCAGGTTGGCGCCACGGCCGAGATTCGCTCTTGCCTGCCGGTGCACAACACGCCCTGCATGGAGGCACTCGCCGAACGCGGAGCCGGCGCGTTTTGGCTCTCGCCCGAGATCACGCTCGACGAGATTGTCTCGCTCGGCGCCGCCGCGCCCGCGGCTCTGGGCATCACCGTCTTTGGCCGCCCGCGCGTCATGACAAGCGAGCATTGCATTCTGCAGGTTGCCAACGGCTGCATCCACGATTGCGCCAACTGCCGCCTGCGTGCCCGCAAGCTCTCGCTCAAGAATATCGACGGAAAGGTCATGCCGGTGCGTACCGACATCCACGGCCGCTCACGCTTAGGGGAAATCCGTTAATAATGGGTGCTACGGTAATGGGTGACAATGTTAATTTTGCAATTACTGCAAAGTATGGTAGCAAGTGCGAAGTAATATTGTACAGGAAAGGTGAAGACAGGGAAGCTTTTCGAATCCCATTTGAAAATGCACAGGTTATTGGGAGTGTTTATGCCATGTGTGTAACAGGACTTGATTATAAGAAATATGATTATAACTTTTGTGTTAATGATGAGATAATTGTAGACAAATACGCAAAGGCTTTATCAGGAAAAAAGCAATGGGGAGAAAAGAGCAAAAATCTTAGGGCAGGAATTGTTTCAAATGAATATGATTGGCAGGATGATGCCCCTTTGAATATTCCTTTTGATGAGACAATTTTGTATCGTCTACATGTTAGAGGCTTTACAAAGCATGTTAGTTCAAAGGTAAAACATAAAGGAACTTATTTAGGTATTGTAGATAAGATTCCTTATTTCAAAGAACTTGGAATTACAATGATTGAGCTTATGCCGGCATATGACTTTAATGAAATAAAATCAAGACCTGCAACTTCAATGAAAGGCCAGTTCTCAATTGAGGAGCCAAAGCTAAACTATTGGGGATATACTGATGGTTTTATTTTTGCACCAAAAGTGGCTTACGCTTATTCTAATGCGATTGGTGGAGAAGTAGAAGAATTTAAGTATATGGTTAGGGAATTACACAAAAATGGAATTGAGATTTCCATGGAATTTTTCTTTCCTGAGCAGACTAACCCTAAGGAAATTTTAGACTGTCTTCATTATTGGGTAATGGAATACCACATTGACGGAATTCATGTGAACCTTGAAAGTGCAGTGATGCGAATGGTTCAAACAGATAATTTGCTATGCACAACGAAAATATTTACTTATAGCTTTGCGACAGATACAGATTTTTACAATAGTGCAACGGAAGTAAGAAATCTGGCTAATTTTAATGATGATTTTATGATTGCCACACGAAGATTTATAAAAGGTGATGAAGACATGCTTTCAACCATTGCCTATAAGGTGAAGGCAAATCCACCAGCAGTGGCAATAGTAAATTATGTGGCAAATCACAACACATTTACATTGTATGATTCTGTATCTTATGACAGAAAATATAATCAGCCAAATGGTGAAAACAACAGAGACGGTGCTGTCTATAATTACAGTTGGAACTGTGGGGCTGAGGGAGATACAAGAAAACGTAAAATAATGGACTTAAGAAAAAAGCAGATTAAGAATGCTTTAAGTTTGGTATTTTTAAGTCAGGGTGTGCCTATGCTTTATGCAGGTGATGAGATGTGCAATTCTCAAAAGGGAAACAATAATCCATATTGTCTGGATAATGAAATTTCGTGGACTAATTGGAATAAAACAGCAATGGCAAAGGAAATATTTGAATTTACAAAGAATATAATTAAATTTAGAAAAGAACATAAAGTATTGCACATGAAAAATGAAACAAGGCAGATGGATTATAAATCCTACGGTTTACCGGATATGTCTTATCATGGAACAAAGGCGTGGTACGGAGATTTTAGTCATTTTAACAGACATTTTTCAACCATGTATTGCGGAAAATATGCAATGGATGAAACGGGAAGTGATGAAGCTGACATGTATATTGCATACAACATGTATTGGGAAGAGCAAAGTTTTGGCATTCCTTCAGCAAGAAATAAAAGGAAATGGAAGGTTGCTTTTTCAACCAGCCCTAATCAGAAAAGTGAAGAGGTGGGCAGAACATTTAATGTACCGGGAAGGAGCATAACGGTTTTGATTGCAAAACCTGAATAATATGTTAAAAGAATTAAACGAAAAAGGAATTGGTAAATATATTAATCTTGAAAAATGGGGATTAAGCACATTTGAATTAAAGATTTTAGCAATCCTTGCAATGTTTATTGACCATTTTTCAATTATTTTTTTAGAAAACAATAACAATACATTGTATTTAACAGGCCGTGCCATTGGAAGAATTTGTTTTCCCATAATATGTTTTGTTTTGGTTGAGGGATTTTTCCATACAAAAGACAGAATGAAACATGGAATTATTTTAGGAATATTCGCGTTATTATCAGAGGTTCCTTATGATTTAATGTATGGTTCATTATGGGACCTTACAAGACAAAATGTGTTAATAACTTTGTTTATTGGGTATATGATGATATGGATGCTTGATTTAATTTCAAAGTTCAGAATTTCATATCCTGACAAAGTGTTACAAAAAATCGGAGCAGCAAGACTAAATACTTTGCTTGAATTAGTAGTTATGTTGGTAGGATTTGCCATGGCATATTTTATTAATTGCTCATATTCCTATGCAGGGATAATGATAATTCTTTGCTTTTATGTTTTTAGAAAACATCACATAAGTCAGGGGATTGTAAATATTGTTTTTAATATGGGTATGTACCCATTGTCGATTCAGTGGTTTGGGGCATTAAGTATTATTCCTATTGAATTATACAATGACACACCGGGAAAACATAAATGGAAATATTTCTTTTATTTATTTTATCCATTACATATAGTGATTTTTGTAGGCATAAAAATATTTTTAATAAAATGATTACCTTTTATATAATTTTTTATCTTTCTATAGTTTTTAGTTTTTGTATACTTAAATTAGCTTTGAACGGAAAATTTTTAGGAGGGTAAATTATGATATCAAAGTTAATTAAGAAAACAACAACATTTGTAGTTTCAGCGGCTATGGTTTTTTCGACAATTACATTTACAATGCCTGAGAAAACAGTTAGTGCTTCTCCAACTACAGGCTCTAAATTAGTATGGAGCGATGAATTCAATGGCAATTCCATTGATACTTCAAAATGGGGATTTGAAATAGGAACAGGTTCAAATGGATGGGGAAACAACGAACAGCAATATTATACTAACAGATCGGACAATGCTTATGTTGCTGACGGTGCCTTACACATTAGAGCGAAAAAAGAGTCTTATGGTGGAAGGAATTATACATCCGCAAGACTTAATACAAATGGAAAATTTACATTTACATATGGCTATGTAGAGGCAAGGCTTGCATTACCATCTAATCAGGGAATATGGCCTGCTTTTTGGATGCTTGGCGCAAATATTGGTAGCGTAGGCTGGCCATCATGTGGTGAAATTGACATTATGGAAGCAATTAATGCTGAAAATAAAACATACGGTACATGTCATTGGAACGTAAATGGACATGCAGAGTATGGTAAGCCAACAGGCAATTTTGATATAACACAATATCATACATATGGCCTACAGTGGGATAATGAGTACATCAGATTCTTTGTTGATGGAAATAAATTCTACGAAATGTCAATTGCAAACAATGTAGGCGATACAGAAGAATTCCACAGACCATTTTATTTATTATTAAATGTGGCAGTTGGAGGAAACTGGCCTGGCTTCTCAATTAATGACAGTGCATTTCCACAGGAAATGAAGGTTGACTATGTTCGTGTATATCAGGATAATCCTTCATACAACAGTTCATCATCAAACAATGTAGATAAGAGCAATGGTAGCAGTGCAGGAAGTAGCGGTAATACAGGAAATACAGGAAATATAGGAAATACAGGAAACAGCGGCAATAATGGTTCATCTTCAAATACGCCGGCAAGTGGTATGGGAATGAATTATGCTGGTGACAGTTCTGCAACAGCTTATGTAAATAATTCAAAGTGGACAGACATTCATTATTCAGTAAATGGTGGTGGACAGCAGAACGTAAGAATGACTCAGTCAGGAGATAAAGCAACTTACACAGTTAATGGCTTGAAGTCAGGGGACACAGTTAAATACTGGTTTACATACTGCAATACTTCAGGCTATGTAAAAGACACAGCAAGTTATTCATATACACATAAAGGTAACAGTTCTTCAGGTGGTTCATCAAGTGGTAGTTCTTCATCAGGAAGTACATCAGGAAGTACATCAGGAACAGTAAACACTGCATCAGGTGATGTAACAATTTATCAGGATGCAAATTATGGTGGTAGAAACACATCATTAGGCGTTGGAAGTTACAATCTTGCATCACTTATTGCAAAAGGCTTTAAGAATGATGATATGTCATCATTAAAGGTCCCATTTGGTTATAAGGTAACAATTTATCAGGATGACAATTTTAGTGGAAAGTCAAAGGTAATTACAAGCGATGCAAGTTACATTGGAAATGACTGGAATGACCAGATGTCTTCTATTAAGGTTGAAAAAGCAAGATATAAAATTATCAACAGACACAGTGGCCTTTGTCTTGATGTTGCAGGAGCAAACAAAGCAAGTGGTACAAATGTACAACAGTGTCAGGCAAACGGAAACGTAGCCCAGGAATGGGAAATTGATTTTAATAAAGATGATTCAACATACATTCTTAAGAGTGCATTAACAGGAAAAGCACTTGATATGGATGACTGGTCACAGAATAACGGTGGAAATGCCATAATCTGGGACAACAACAAAACTAATAACCAAAGATGGTACATTACAATGGTTGATGGAGAATATTCATTCCTTATTAACAAACACAGTAACAAATCATTAGAAGTTGCTGGTTGGTCAACATCAAATGGCGGTAATGTACAGCAGTGGGATTATTCTGCTCAGGCAAATCAGCAGTGGAAGTTTGTTTTAGCTAATTAAATACATCTAAAAAGCTTAAAGGCTTAAAAAGTAAAAACAAAAATACCTCTAAAGTGGACAGATAGAAATGGAAAGTCTGTTACTTTAGAGGTATTTTTATGTAAATGAGTGTGGTATATTATTAGCTAAAGATTTATTTTTTTGGGGGAAGAACATATTAATTTAAAAGTATTCAGTAAAAATTAAGAATAGATTAATTAAAGGTTTACCAGGGAGAAAATTAAGAAATTTATTAGCTAAAAGTAATTTGAGAGAAAATTATAAACTAAAATTTATTCGGGAGAAAATGAAAATGAAGATAAAACCAGCGTATACGTTAAAAGGATATAAGAAAGAAAATTTAATAAAAGATATATTTACAGGAATTATTATTATGGCTGTGTCTATTCCGATTTCTATGGGATATGCACAGATAGCAGGCTTGCCGGCTGTATATGGTTTGTATGGTTCAGTTTTTCCAATTATAATTTTTGCTTTTTTTTCAACATCACCACAGTTTATTTTCGGAGTTGATGCAGCTCCGGCGGCGTTGGTAGGTGCAGCTCTTCTTAGTATGAATATTCAGGGCGGTACAAAAGAAGCAATGGAAGTAGTTCCTATAATTACTTTTTTAGTGGCAGTTTGGCTGTTGGCTTTTTATTTTATGAAAGCAGGAAAACTTGTAAATTATATTTCTGCACCTGTTATGGGTGGCTTTATTACAGGAATATGTACAACGATTATTTTAATGCAGGTTCCTAAAATTATGGGAGGCACATCAGGTACAGGAGAGTTGCTTGAATTGGTGGAACATATTATTGACACGGTAAAAGATATTAATATTCCTTCAGTTTATATTGGAATTGTGGCACTTGTTATTTTAGTTATTTCTAAGAAGGTTATGCCCAAATTCCCTATGGCGGTTGTACTAATGGTTGCAGGTGTTATGATGACAAAATTTATGCCGTTACAACAATGGGGTGTAAAGACTCTTGATAGTGTTGCACCGGGACTTCCAAGTTGGAAAATTCCTAATTTTGGAGCTTATCCTATGACTGATTTGTTTATGATAAGTCTTTCTGTAGCGGTTGTTATTATGGCTGAAACACTTTTGGCTGAAAATAGTTTTGCACAAAAGAACGGTTATAGAATAAATGATAATCAGGAAATACTTGCTTTTTCTCTTGGAAATTTGGTAGCGGCATTTACAGGTTGCTGTCCTATAAATGGATCGGTTTCAAGAACTGCAATGGGAGAGCAGTATCAGGGAAAAACACAATTAACAGGAATTATAGCAGGCTTATCCATGATGCTTCTTCTTTTGGGTGGTACAGGCTTTATTGGATTTTTACCGGTACCAATTCTTACGGCAATAGTAATTTCTGCATTAATCGGCGCAACAGAATTTGATTTGGCTGTCAGACTTTGGCAGGTAAGTCGTACGGAATGTTTTATTTTTATAGGTGCGTTTATGGGCGTGCTTATGCTTGGAACAATTAATGGTGTTTTAATTGGAATAATTCTTTCATTTACTGAAATGATTATAAGAACAGCAAAGCCGGCTACATGTTTTCTTGGCATACAGCCGGGACACAAGCATTTTAGAGATTTAAATGAGGGACGTCACATACATGCCATACAGGGTGTGGTTATTTACAGATTTAGCAGTAATTTGTTTTTTGCTAACATACAAACATTGCAAAGAGACATTGAGGATGCCATTAAAGAAGATACAAAGGCTGTGATTATTGATGCAAGTGCTGTGGGCAGTATTGACATAACAGCAGCAGACAGATTGGAAATCTTATATAAATCTCTTCAGGAGAAGGAAATTCGCTTTTATATAACCGAACATATTTCAGGTGTTAATGAACAGTTAAGAAAATTAGGTCTTGGTTATTTGATTGAAAATGGAAATGTTAGAAGAACAATTCATGTAGCGTTAAAAGACATGGGAATTAACAGACCTTATCCATTAGAAGGTAATGTAGAAAATGAGCAACTTACACCTTCAAGAAAACGAGTAGACAACAGGGTTCAGGAATTTGTTTGGGCATTTGGTAAGGAAAGTGAAAAAGAAATTGAAAATCAAATAATGCTACAGATAGATCAACTAAAGAAATCAGGAGATGTGGAAAATCTTTTCCATGGACGCTGGTCCCACATGGATGCTTTTGACGAGGACGAATGGTTGGAGCATCTTGAAGAACACTTAAAAGAGATTGTAAATATTTCAGGCAAAGACGAAAAAGATATTGCTAAGCGACTTGAAGAACATAGAAGAGAAATTCACAATCGCATATATAAAGAGCATCCTGAACTTGCAGAACGCTTTGTAGAACGCAGACATATACTAGATGAGCATTTGCAGAAACGACATCCGGAAGTGTATGATTTGATTGTAAGCATAAGGGAAAAATAAGAAGTGTATGATTTGATTGTAAACATTAGAGAAAAATAAGAAGTGTAGTTGTTTTTTTAATAGATTTGATGATTTGACTCTTATGCTTGCAAAAGATTCCAGCGATTTCCACCCCTTTAGTCATGTTATAGAGCATAGGGGTGTAAAAACAGCATTTGATGGACTTATGCTTATAAATGATTGCAGAAAATTCCACCCCTTTAGTTCTGTGAGAACATAAAGGGGTGGAAAAAGTGTATTTGATTAGTTTCATTTACAAAATTTGTCGAAAATAGATTAACTTTGTGGATAAATCAAATGTTCATCTGTAATATTTTCAAGAATTTCTGTGTAGTATTTGTTGCAAAGATATTTTGCCATATTAAGATTCATGTCTAAGTAGTTACCGCAATCCTTAGCACATGCACCTGGCACTTCGCCTTCAAAGTTTCTCATAAAGTCGAACATTTCTTTCATTAAATCAACAATATCTTTTGATTCGTAATCTCCCGCTAAAACTAAATAGAAACCTGTTCTGCATCCCATTGGCCCGAAGTAAATTGTTTTGTTAGAAAATTCCTTATGGTTTCTTAAAAATGTGGCGCCTAAATGCTCTATAGTGTGAACTTCTGCAGTATTCATAACCGGCTCAAAGTTAGGTCGTGTCATTCTAATATCAAAAGTTGTAATAGTATTCTCGCCAACTTTATCTTTTCGTGAAACATATACTCCAGGTAATAGTTTCAAATGGTCTATTGTAAAACTCGCAATTTTTTCCATAGTATGCCTCCTGATAAATAATAAATTTCTAGAAATATATTAAATAATTGTATGAGAAAAATCAACAAAAATAAAAGATGTGGTAAGTATATCATGTGATTAAATAAATTTGTTTACATTGTAAAGGTTGTATAATAAGATATATTGCATAAGAAAAAGTCTATAAATTATTTTTAGGAGAAAGTTATGAAAAAGAAAAAAAGAATATACTTAACTATTGTGATAGTTGTTATATTAGCAATAATGTCCGGAGTTACTTACTTACTGATTCAGAGAAAAAACACTGTAAATCAAATTGAAAAAATCGTTGAAAACTGCGCAAAAAATAAAATTGATAACAAGTTTATAAGTAATATTGATGGAGAGAAAATTTATTACTCAATACAAAACAATTGGACTGAAGAAGGTGGGATAAATCTGAAAAAGCTAGAGTTCTATATAGAGAGAAAGAATTGGTGTAAAAACTATATTTGTATAGAGATAGATTATAAAGGAACATTGAAGAATGGACAAAACAACGAAGGATGTGAGTATTACAAAATCTATTTCAGAAAGAGGAATAATGGTATATATATTACAAAGGTTGGTGTTTCTGTGGGTGAAGCAGGTGTTTATAGTTACGAACCGGTAAGTAGTATAGATGAATAGTAAACCGATTGTTTAAATCAAATAATTAGACAAGATAATTAAACAAAATAATAAGGTAGATAGTAAGCCAAATGGCAACCAAAGTAGTAAATTAATTAAATAAAATCAGTAGTAAGTTAAATAGTTACTGATAAACAAGAATACATTGCAAAAAAAGGAGACCAAAATGGAAAATATAAAAGAAATCAATTCTAATAACATAGATAACCAGGTTGCAAATAATCAGGACAAGCCCCACAAGCGTCGTGTAAGGTACAAGGGAACTCATCCTAGAACTTTTGCAGAAAAGTACAAGGAACATAATCCTGAAAAATACAAGGATACAATTGAAAAAGTAATTAGCAAGGGTAGCACACCTGCGGGAATGCATATTTCTATTATGGTTCAGGAAATTCTTGATTTTCTTGAAATAAAACCGGGACAAAAAGGGCTTGATGCAACTTTAGGCTATGGTGGTCATACGTCAAAAATGTTGGAGAAGCTAGAAGGAAAAGGGCATGTGTACGGACTTGACATTGATCCTATTGAAATAGAAAAAACTAAAAAAAGGCTAAAAGACAAAGGCTTTGGGGAAGATATTTTTACAGGTGTAAATATTAACTTTAAGGATATTGATAAGGTAGCAGAAAAGTATGGAAAATTTGATTTTGTTTTAGCTGACTTAGGAGTATCGTCAATGCAAATTGATAATCCGGAAAGAGGATTTACTTACAAATATGAAGGACCGCTTGATTTAAGGCTGAATCCAAATCAGGGAATTTCTGCAGCAGAACGTATTAATACAATTTCAATGGATGAATTGGAAGGTATGCTTATTGAAAATTCAGACGAACCTTATGCTTACGAAATTGCAAAAACAGTTGTTGAAGAAAGAAGAAAAAAGAAAATCGAAACAACAACTCAGTTAAAAGATATTATTGAGAAGGCTTTGATTTACCTACCTAAAAAAGAAAGAGAGGAAGCTGTCAAGAAAAGTTGCGCAAGAACATTTCAGGCACTTAGAATTGATGTTAATAATGAATTTGAAGTTTTATATGATTTTCTGGAAAAATTGCCGGAGGTTTTGGCACCAAATGGTAGAGTGGCAATACTCACATTCCATTCAGGAGAAGACAGATTGGTGAAAAAGTCATTTAAGGCTCTAAAAAAACAAGGTGTTTACAGTGATGTGGCAAGAGATGTAATAAGACCGGGAAAGGCTGAATGCAACAGAAACCCAAGAGCCAAGTCGACAAAAATGCGCTGGGCAATTAAGAAGTAAAGGTTATAAAAGTATTAATATATTCTATATTTGACGTTTAAATATTTAAAACTTAATTTGCGAACATTGTAATATCATAATATCGAAAAATAATTTGCAGGTAAAAAAGCTTTGTAATTGCAGTAATTAAAGAACTGGTTCTGACTTTATTCTATACAATTTATTACAAAAGTGATACAATACAATGGTATGTTAAATAATGAACAAACAATATATTTAAGGAGAAAAAATATGCTAGGAGATAAGAAAGTTTCATATAGTGCCATGCAGTCAACCGGCACACTTACATTAGGAAATTATTTAGGAGCTCTTGACAACTGGTTAAAGATGCAGGAAGAATATGAGTGCTTTTATGCAATTGCAGATTTACATTCATTAACTGTAAGACAGAATCCTGCAGAACTTCGAAAGAGAGCAAGAGATTTATATACATTATATATTGCAGCAGGATTAGATCCTGAGAAGAACTGTATTTACTTCCAATCACATGTATCTGCACATGCAGAGCTTGCATGGATTTTAGATTGCTTCACATACATGGGTGAACTTAACCGTATGACACAGTTTAAGGACAAGGCTGCAAAGCATGCTGACAATATTAATGCAGGATTATTTACATATCCGTCACTTATGGCAGCAGATATTTTATTGTATCAGGCAGATGTTGTTCCTGTAGGTGTTGACCAGAAGCAGCACTTAGAGTTGACAAGAGATATTGCTACAAGATTTAATGGAATTTACGGTGATGTATTTACAATTCCTGAACCATACATTGGAAAGTCAACAGCAAAAATTATGAGTCTTCAGGATCCATCAAGAAAAATGTCAAAATCAGACGAGAATCCAAATGCAAGTATTTTGCTTATGGATGATCCTGACACAATTATCAGAAAGTTCAAGAGAGCTGTTACAGATTCAGATATGGAAATCAGATATTCTGATGACAAGCCTGGAATTCAGAACTTAATTAACATTTATTCATGTATTACAGGTAAGACAGTTGAAGAAGTTGAAAAAGAATTTGACGGAAAAGGTTATGGCGAGTTTAAGTTAGCAGTAGGTGAATCAGTTGCAGACAGACTTAAACCATTACAGGACAGATTCTATGAAATTCAGAAAGACAAAGCATATCTTAATGGTGTTATAAAAGAAAATGACGAAAAGGCTGCATATTTTGCAAACAAAACATTAAGAAAAGTTCAGAAGAAAGTCGGACTTACAGAAAAAATCAGATAATGATAAAAAATATATTATTAGATTTAGATGATACAATTTTAGATTTTAAAAAGTGCGAGCATGTAGCATTGGATAAGGCTTTAACAGTTCTTGGAGTGCCACATGATGAAAGTACTATTAAGCTTTATAGCAAGATAAATGATCTTCATTGGAAAAAGTTGGAAACAGGAGAACTGACAAGAAATCAGGTACTTCTAGGCAGATTTGAGATGCTGTTTGAGAAGATAGGTGTTCAGTGTTCAGGGAAAAAAGCTTGGGAAACATACGAAGAAATGTTAAGTAATCAGTATTTCTTTGTGGCTGGAGCAGTAGAGCTGTTGGAGAATTTAAAAGACAAATATGATTTATACATAGTTTCCAACGGAACCGCTTCAGTTCAGGATAGAAGAATAGCCGGAGCCCACTTAGAAAAATATTTTAAGAAAATATTTATTTCGCAAAGAGTTGGAATAAACAAGCCGGACATTAGATTTTTTGAAAGATGTTTTGCTGAGATTCCTAATCTAAATAAAGATGAAACAATTATCGTGGGCGACAGCTTAAGTTCAGACATACAGGGTGGAATAAATGCAGGTATTAAAACATGCTGGTACAATCCACATAATCTAACCACACCTGACAATATGAAAATCAATTATGTTATAGGCAACTTAGAAGAATTGTATGATGTTCTAAAAAAAGAAAAATAAAGAATTATTTCCTAGTGGAATGTTTTATACGTAATAGGAATTTCAGAGAAATTTTATATTACTTACATAAAAAACATTAAGTATTTATTGAATGACCAAAAGTTAAATTGGTAATAAAAGTTAAACTTGTAATATAAGTTTAACTTGAAACATAACAGTTTAGAGGTTGATTCAAAGAAATACTTAATGTTTTTTTGCTTTTAAATTGCTTAAAAATTTATCTGCAAAAACAATAATAGTATTAACCGCCAGAAATATAACGGTAATTACCACAATGTAGAGTAAACACTTTCTCATACCCAAACAGTCATAATTTAGGAAGAAGTATGGGTATTTAGGTACATTTCTAAATTCTTCTGGTGTGTTACAGGCACATCTTGTAAAAAATGAGAAAATATATACTAATGGGAAAGCAAGCCAACTGAAAATATAACTCCATTTAAATAATCCCTTGGGCTGGATTATAAGCCAGTCAAAAACAAACATAAACGGCACAATATAGTGGGCGATGATGCTTTCCACAGGCAAGCCAAGAGGTGTCATAGTGTCTTGTTGCAATATTATTTTATGTTCTGAAAAATGATAAATTAAAAATGTACATGTAATGCAGGACAGTGCCATGCCCTTAAAATAAATTAAAAGAGCGGAGCGGGTATTCTTTTTTGTAAAATGTTTAATTAAAAGAACACTCATAAATACAGCACAGAAAATATTGCTCCACAATGTAAAGAAACTAAATTCGTGAACATTAACATCCCTGTCATTAATGTCAAAATGAATGGCGATTCCTGTAATTGATATGATTATAAATAAAATTCTGTAAATTAACTCAAATCTTTTTTTCATAAAACAAACACTCCTGATAATAATATTATTACCAGGAGTATGAAAAAAACATTTGTAAAATATTTCATTGTTAATTGCGTGTTTTAAAATCTCAAACACTTTAATAGATTAAAAAACATGTTTGAGTAATGTATTAAAAAATCTAATATATTTAAACTATTATATTAAAATTATTATATTTAATCTAATATATTCAAATTATTATATTATTGTAGTTTTTACGATTACAGATTTTACATAACTATAGTTTGCGTATGAACATTTGTGTATGAACAAATTAAGTTCCCAAATAAGAGAAATGCATGTAGTCTTTTCTGTTGCCCCAAAAGCCTCTTTCAAAGCCATACTTATTTAAAATTTTTACAAGCGGGCATTTTAGTGGAATTGAATATTTGCTTTTTTTAGGTTTCCAAAAAGAACCTGCTAAAATCTGACCGTTGTCAATCATATAGTTTTCATTTGAATTAATATCAAAGGCTGTGCCGATACAGTGTTCAGAGGCTGAGCCGTTTCCACGCCAGTTGTAGCAACCAATGTCGTGAATAGGAAAACGTTCCTTTGTTTTGTAAATTTCTTTAAACATTTTTTTTACAGAAGGTGCCAGTCCCTTGTTCACCGTAACATAAAAATGTCTTGTGTATTTTTTGCCACCTGTTGTTCTGTCCCAAACCTTAATTCTAACTGTTTTCATATTTTTATTTGCAATTTTTGAAGTTTTGTACCAGGCAGTTTTACTGTTGCCAAACAGTCTTTGTATACGACTGTAATAAGGTTCATTTTCAAAAGAGTAGTAGTTACAGTATTTTTCATAATAGCCGGGTTCAACGCTTAGAAGCATTTTTCCGGAAACTGTTTTATAGCTGTAAACCTTGTAATAATAGGCTTTGCCGTTTTTTACTTTTTTATGAGTGTAGTGTAATTTGTTGTTACCCTTTAAGGTGGCAAGCTTTTTGTATTTGCCATTGTATTTTGTTGAATAATAAATTACATAACCGTTACCATCTGAAATTTTCTTCCAGTAAAGAGTGTTGGTCTTTGGTTTTTTTGAATATGTAGTAGTAATTTTTGCACTGTCAGTTCGAACCTGGGCATATTTTACTGTAGAAAAATTACTGTAATATTTTACATTGTCATAAGTTACATAAGCACGTATTTTATAGTAATAGGTTTTACCAACTGTAAGTTTTTTATTTGTGTAACTGTAAGGTGCCATATAGTAATCAAAAGAGGTAGTCTTTACGGTTTTTATTAATGAATAACTTCCATTTGAAGTGGTGCTTCTGTAAACTTCGTAGCCTTGTGAGTCCTTTGTCCCGTTCCAGCTAAGTGTTATGCCATGAGACTTAACGGCAGTTGCTGTTTTTAATGTTGGTACAGCAAGAGGTGTAAAAACATCTTCTACGAAAGTTGCCTCGCTTGTTTGCAAATCATCATTTTCATCGAAATATACTGTCTCGATTTTATAAAAATAATGCACGCCGGCACTGAAATTATAATCAGTATAATAAGGGAAATAGCTTTGTGACAATAACTGATAGTCGCCGTCCTTAGAAGTGGCTCTGTAAATATTAAAGTAGTAGTAATCATCATCACTAACATGCCATCGTAGTTCAACGGAGTCTGCAGTCTTATTTACATTGTCAATAACTGGCTGATAGTTTGAGGATAATGTGTCAGCAAAAACATTAACATTAAAAATAAAAGCAATATTAAATAGTAATGTGACAATGAAAAGCCCGACTAAACTATATTGTTTCTTTTTCATTTTCATATCTCCTTGTAAAATATTTTAGGCATAAACATACCCTGTCTACAAGTTTACCATAAAAGATGATTTTATAATAGAAAATAATATTTTATAACGGAAAATCATTTGAAGAAAGAAAATAAATATTGTATAATATATTGGTTAAAGTGGCTTTTTGCGTTCTGACGTTGGGAAGCTTAGACTTACTTAATGGAAAAGAGATATTATGATTTTAAAAACTAATCAATTGGACGTAGATACATATTTAAAGTTAAGAGAAAAAGTAAACTGGAAGAAATTGACCAAAACTCAGGCAGAAGCAGCAATAAAGGGGAGTCTTTATACAGTAGTGGCTTATGAAGATAATGAGCCTGTAGGCATGGGAAGAATTGTAGGTGACGGGGCAGTAATCTGCTATATACAGGACCTTATAGTTGTTCCTGAATATCAGAAAAAAGGCATGGGACATGCAATTATTACTAAGCTTATTGATTATGTAAAGGAAATAAAGTTAAGTGACACAGAGATAATGCTTGATTTAATGTGTGCAAGAGGCAGAGAAAACTTTTATAAGAAGGAAGGCTTTATTTCAAGACCTAATGATAAGTTAGGTCCGGGAATGATTATGTACATAAAATAGAATTTTGGAAGGAGTAAGATTATGAATATTTACTTAATAAGACACGGTAGACAAAACAGTACATTATGTAATGTAGATGTGGAACTTTCAAAAGAAGGTAGAGAGCAGGCTGATTTATTAGGAAAAAGACTTGCAGAAAATGATTATGGCATAGAAGCTGTTTATTCAAGTCAGCTTATTAGAGCAAAAGAGACAGCAGATATAATTAATTCTCATTTGAATAAAAAGAGAGTAATAGATGAAAGATGGCAGGAAGCAAACTTTGGCGGTATGACAGGACTTGAGAATTCTGTTATTAAAGAAAAATATCAGGATTTTCTTTCTAAGAGAGTCTTAATGGAAGAAGATTTGCCATATCCTGACGGTGGTGAAAACTGTGAAATGGTGTTTAACAGAGTAATGGAAGCACTAAAGGATTTAACAAAGGAACCATACGAAAATGTATGCGTTGTAACTCATGGTGGAGTTTTAAGAGCTTTGCTTACAGGAATTATGGGAGCTGATTATTGTAAATGGCTTACATACGGAAGACAAATTGAAAATAGCAGTATCACTCACATTATGTATGATGAAAAAATGAAAACTTTCCATATTGAAAGATTTAATGATTTTGCACATTTGGAAGGAAAAGATTATTTAATGAGAAAGCATTTTGGAACAGGTTTTTTCAGAATGCAGAAAGATAAATAAATTTAAGACAGGGAGTTTTTTATGGCTAATAATTATGATGGAAATAGTATAGCGGTACTTGAAGGACTTGAACCGGTAAGAAAAAGACCGGGAATGTATATTGGTAGCGTAGGTACTAAAGGACTTAATCATCTTATATATGAAATAGTAGACAATTCGGTGGATGAACATTTGGCTGGGTACTGTTCTGAAATTACAGTAACTTTGGAAAAAGACGGTTCGGCTACAATTAAAGATAATGGACGAGGCATACCGGTAGATTTAAATGAACAAACAGGTAGGCCGGCAGTGGAAGTTGTTTTTACAACACTTCATGCAGGTGGTAAGTTTGGTGACAGCAACTACAAGATTTCAGGCGGTCTACATGGTGTAGGTTCATCTGTAGTTAATGCTTTATCACTTTGGCTGGAAGTTAATGTAAAAAGAGACGGAAAAGTTTATAATCAAAGATATGAACAGGGTAAGATTTGCTACGACTTAAAAGAAGTTGGAAAATGCAGAAAAAATGATACAGGTACAACTGTTAGCTTTTTCCCTGATGGAGAAATTTTTGAAAAAACATATTTTAAGGCAGATGCAATTAAAAGCCGTCTCCATGAAACAGCATACCTTAATCCTAATCTGACAATTATTTTTGAAAATAAAAGAGTAGGGGAAGAGGAGACAGTAACATTTTCTGAACCTGACGGAATTAAGGCTTTTATAGCTGACATGACTAAGGACAAGGAAAAAGTAACAGACATTATTTATTTTAAAGATGATATTGAGGGCATTGAACTTGAGATTGCTTTTCAGTATATAAATGAATTTACAGAAAATATTTCAGGTTTCTGTAATAACATTTACACACAGGAAGGCGGTACACACATAACAGGTTTCAAGTCAGTTTTAACACAGACAATTAATCAGTACGCAAGAGAACTTGGTGTGTTAAAAGAGAAGGATTCAAACTTTACAGGGGCAGATGTTAGAAATGGTTTAGTGGCTGTTGTGGCATGTAAGCATCCTGATCCAAGATTTGAAGGGCAGACAAAAACAAAATTGGACAATCCTGACGCTGAAAAAGCAACAAAGAGCATCGCAGGAGAACAGCTTGTTTTATTTTTTGATAAAAATATTGAGACTTTGAAAAATGTAATTAGCTGCGCTGAAAAATCTGCAAAAATCAGAAAGTCAGAAGAAAAAGCAAAAACAAACATGCTTTCAAAAAGTAGATTTTCCATTGACAGTAATGGTAAACTTGCAAACTGTGAAAGCAGAAAACCTGAAAAATGTGAGATATTCATAGTGGAGGGAGATTCTGCGGGTGGCTCAGCCAAGACAGCAAGAGACAGAAAGACACAGGCAATTATGCCAATTCGAGGAAAAATATTAAATGTTGAAAAAGCATCAATGGATAAGGTACTGGCAAATGCAGAAATTAAAACAATGATAAATGCTTTCGGATGTGGTTTTTCAGAAGGCTATGGAAATGATTTTGACATTGAAAAATTAAAATTCCACAAAATTATTATTATGACTGATGCGGACGTTGACGGTTCTCATATTGATACATTATTACTTACATTTTTCTATAGATTTATGCCTGAATTAATTAATCACGGTCACGTATATATTGCAACACCACCTCTTTACAAGGTTGTTCCAAAAAGAGGAGAAGGCGAGTATTTGTATGATGACAAGGCATTGGAAAAATACAGAAAAACTCACAAAGGTTTTACACTTCAACGTTACAAAGGTTTAGGTGAAATGGATCCTGACCAGTTATGGGAGACTACGCTTAATCCTGAAACAAGAATTTTAAAACAGGTAGAAATAGAGGACGCAAGACTTGCTTCTGATGTAACAAGTATGTTAATGGGAAGTGAAGTAGGTCCAAGAAGAGAATTTATTTATAATCATGCAAAAGACGCTGATTTAGATATTTAGGGAGATATTAATGGCAGAACAAATTATAAAAACAGAATATTCTGAGGTAATGCAGAAAAGTTATATTGATTATGCGATGAGTGTTATTTGTGCCAGAGCACTTCCGGATGCAAGAGACGGATTAAAGCCTGTACAAAGACGTGTACTTTATGCAATGGATCAGTTAGGCTTATCTCATGATAAACCACATAGAAAATCAGCCCGTATCGTAGGTGATACAATGGGTAAATATCATCCACATGGTGATAGTTCAATTTATGAAACTTTAGTAGTTTTGGCACAGCAGTTCAAAAAAGGAATGGCGTTAGTTGACGGTCATGGAAATTTTGGCTCAATTGAAGGTGACGGAGCCGCTGCAATGCGTTATACTGAAGCTAAACTACAGAAATTTACAGAAGATGTTTATTTGGCAGACTTAAATAAAGATGTTGTAGATTTCGTACCAAACTTTGATGAAACAGAAAAAGAACCACAGGTACTTCCTGTACGTGTACCAAATCTTTTGGTAAATGGTGCAGAAGGTATTGCCGTAGGTATGACAACAAATATTCCTACTCATAATTTAGGGGAAGTTGTGGATGCAGTTATTGCTTACATGGATAAGAACAGCATTACAACAGAGGAATTAATGAAGATAATTCCCGGCCCGGATTTTCCCACAGGAGGAATTGTTGCCAACAAGTCTGATTTACCAAAGATTTATGAAACAGGAACAGGCAAAATCAAACTTCGTGGAAAATTAGAATTTGAAAAAGGTAAAGGCAGAGAAAAAGACAAGTTAGTTGTTACGGAAATTCCATACACAATGATTGGTACAGGAATCAGTAAGTTTATTTCAGATGTAATTGACCTTGTTGAAACAAAGAAAACAAATGATATTGTTGATATTTCTAACGCATCAAATAAAGATGGTATCAGAATTGTTTTAGAGTTGAAAAAGGGAGCAGACGTTGAAAAATTAACAAACATGCTCTACAAGAAAACTAAACTTGAAGATACATTTGGTGTTAATATGTTAGCCATTGCAGACGGAAGACCGGAAGTAATGGGACTTAAACAGATTATTAAATACAGTGTTGATTTTCAGTATGAACTTGCCACAAGAAAATATACAACTCTTTTAAATAAGGCTTTAGAACAGAAAGAAGTTAAGGAAGGTCTTATTAAGGCAACTAACATTATTGATTTAATAATCGAAATAATCAGAGGTTGCCAAAGTCAGAAACAGGTTAAGGACTGCCTTGTAAATGGTAATACTGAAGGAATTAAATTTAAGAATCCTGAGTCAGCTTTATTAGCAGGAAACTTATCTTTTACAGAACGTCAGGCCCAGGCAATTTTGGACTTAAGACTTGCCAAGTTAATCGGTCTTGAAATTATGGCTCTTCAAAAAGAATACGAAGAACTTGTAAACCAGATTGCTGATTACGAAGAAATTCTTAACAGTAAAAGAGCCATGACAAATGCCATCAAGAAGGATTTAAGAGCCATTAAAAAGGAATACAATAGACCACGTAGAACTCTTATTGAAGATGGAAAAGAAGCTGTGTTTGATGAAAACGCATTTGTTGAACAGGAAGTTGTATTTGTTCAGGACAAGTTCGGTTATGCCAAACTTTTAGAGCCGGCAGCATTTGATAGAAATATTGAAAGTGTTACAGCCAATAACAAATATTACTTTAACTGTATGAACACAGATACAATTTGTATTTTTACAGATAACGGCAATGTTCATCAGATTAAGGTACAGAATATTCCAACAAAGAAAGTAAGAGAAAAAGGTGTCCCAATTGACAATTTAGGCAATTACAGTAGTCAGGGGGAAAACATAATTGCATTAATGTCTTTTGATATGATTAAAGATAAGAAACTTTTATTTACAACTAAAAAAGGAATGATAAAGCTTGTTGATGGTAGTGAGTTTGAGACTAACAGAAAAACAGTAGCAGCCACAAAGCTTGGAAAAGATGATGAGTTAGTATCAGTAGTCATTACAAGAGTTTCAGAGAAGGAAGTTGTGGAAGACACTGAAATGCCTATTGCATTATCAGGTGGTTCAGATGACTTTGAAATGCTTGATTATGAGCAAATGGAATTTACCAATATGGATACTGACAATCATCAGGAGAAAGAATTACAGTATACAAGAGAAATCTTAGTTTTACAGACAAACGACGGTATATTCTTAAGATTCCCAATTAAGGAAGTACCTGAATTGAAGAAGGCAACACTTGGTGTTAAGGGTATTAAACTTAATGCAGAAGACTTTGTTACACACGTATATCTTTTGGATATTGGGGATAATGAAGTTGTTGAATATAAAGGAAAACAGGTAGAACTTAGAAAACTCAAAATTGGAAAACGCGGTACTAAAGGCGTAAAAGTCCGCAGATAATGAGACCTTGAAGAACTTGTAACTTGTTGTTATGCAAAAAGGATGAAATATATGAAAGCACGCAAAAAAACAGTAAAAAACACAATTATAATAATTGTTATAGTAACCATGATTGTAAACTTGTTTTTTGGAATATCTTTTGACAGCAGAGAAGTAATGGCAGCAGATTCATTTGAGACGAGTATTAAAGGTTTTCCTGACAGTTATAAACCATATTTAAGAAATCTTCACAAAAAATATCCTAAGTGGAAATTTGTTCCTTATAATACAGGTATTAATTTTAATACTGCAGTGGAAAATGAATTAAAAGATGACAGAAGCTTAATTGAAAAAAGTTACAGCAAGTATTTAAAGTCTACAGAACCTGGAGATTATAATGCTTCTACAGGAGCTTATATAGCAAAAGACGGTAGTAGTTGGGTAACAGCCTCAAAGGTTGCCGTACAGTACTTTATGGATCCGAGAAACTTTTTAAATGATACACATATTTATCAGTTTGAAAAATTAGCATACGATTCAACACAGACTGCAAGCGGTGTGGAGGCAGTTTTAGAAGGCTCTTTTATGTACAAAACAAACATTGGTTATTTAACAACCGCCGGCAAATATAAGTCAACAAATGTTAAATATTCATCAAAGATTATAGAAGCTGCAAAAGAAAGTAAGGTAAGTGCATATTATATTGCATCAAAAATACTTCAGGAAGTTGGTTCAAAAAAGAATTCAAAATATGCAGGTATGGGAGCAAGTGGTAGTGTTAATGGAGAGTATTCTTCTAAGTACAAGGGAATTTATAATTTCTATAACATTGGAGCTTATACAAGTTCTAATCCAATAGCTAACGGACTGGCATGGGCAAGCTCTGGTAATACATACAATAGAAAGTGGAACGCACCGGGAAAATCTATTATAGGTGGAGCAGAATATATAGGAGAAAAATACATTAATGCTGGTCAGTATACTACATACTTCCAAAGATTTAATGTAAATAAAAACTCTACATACGGTTTATACCAGCACCAGTACATGACTAATATTTACGGAGCAGCTTCAGAAGCAGCAATTGGAAGTGATGCTTATAATGAGATGGGTGTCACAAAACTTGCTTTAACTTTTGTAATTCCTGTTTACAAAAATATGCCATCTACAAGTGCCAAGGTAACAATAGGTAGCAGTTCAAAACAGGGGACGGTTATCTCAACAGTTAATTTAAGACAGGGTGCAGGCACTAATACAAATACATTAACAACTTTAAGTAAGAATACAAATGTTACAATATTAGAAGGTGTAAGAACAAGTAATCTGTTTGGCTCATCTTGGTTAAGTAACCCATACTGGTATAAAGCATTTCTGTTTCTATTTCGAATCCTTTTGATAAAACAGGGAAATGTTTGACAAAA
>OGZZ01000679.1_pt1 | contig 26706 bp, 40 predicted proteins | sample 1577021 | NCBI WGS metagenome assembly OGZZ01 (sample SAMEA3541526, study PRJEB24748) | human gut metagenome | biome: human gut; feature: human-associated habitat; material: faeces | place: China | collected 2012
TAGAAGCTCTTGCTAATGCTCTTAATTGTTCCGTATCTGCTTTTTTAATGCAATAAATGTCTAGTATACTAGATAAAACCGCCAGCGTGGCGCTGGCGGTAGGGAAGAAGAAAGGAGTGGAGAGAGATGGCTGTAGCCGTAATTTTTTTAACTATCATGTTTTTGTATACCACATATAAATGGTGGTACTACTTTGCACTTAGTGCGACGCTTGCGCTATATACACAAGAAAAGCATATAGAACCAACTGAAGCAGAGGTGGCTCTATATGCTAGAAAGCTTGCTGATGATTTTTGGGGCAAGTGGTTAAGAAGCTAATTTTTCGATGGCTTTTTGAATGATGCCAACAGAAGCAATACCACCAGCATGGACCTCGTGGTCTGCGAACTTGAAGGCTGGAGCAAGCTGGAGTATCCGGATGAGCTGCTGGCGCTGGTGCAGGAGTTGAGGAAGGGAGGGTGAGGAGAATGAAGAAAGGTGCGGAAAAAGTAGAATTTATTGACACAAAAAAAATAACGTCCGAACTGCTGGACGTATTGAGCGGGCACGACTTAGCAGTAGCGGACGCTATAAGAATGTTAGAAATGACAAAAAACAAGATTTTGATTACGACGAAGATTAAGCCTAGCAGCCAGAATCTTATCAATGCAAAAAAAGCAGTACAAGATATCATGCTTGAGTGCCTAAACACTCCTACCGATGAGTTTTCAAGAGTTCTTCAATCTGAGAAGAAATAAGCTCATTGTTCCTAGCAAGAATACCGGTAAAGACCTTAGCAGTCATAGCGAGCTGAGCGGTCAACGCAGCTTCGGCTTCCGACATTCCGACGGCGATAGAATCGTTACAGTGCCTAGCTAATTCTTGCTTATAACTCTCCGACGTCATTGTAGAATTGAGCAACATTACGATTTCGTCATGAGACATACCTAATTTCATCATAACAATCACCTCCATTCTGTGCTTCTATTATAACACTGAGGCAAGGAGGTGGAGAAGAAGGAAAAATGAGCATTCAATTTACGCCGGATACACCGGCAACGCGTCAAGCGTTTAACCGTCTGGCGCGTGAAAAGATAAAGCTGCGCCTGTTGGCAGACATTCGCATGGACCTCATGGTCTGCGAACTGGAAGGCTGGAGCAAGCTGGAATACTTGGATGAGCTGCTGGCGCTGGTGCAGGAGCTTAGGAAGGGAGGGAGGTGTGAGGGATAATGCTGATAGATTTTAAAATTCATGACTCCAAAAGAGCTAATGAGATTTTGAGTGCTATTGCTGCAAAAAAACGCGAAATTGACGATTTATGTTTTGAATTGCGTAAGTGCATGGCGGTGGAAATGGAATTAAAAAAGGACAGCCACGACAATGGCTGCCCTGAAAATCAATGAGACTGCTTCAAGTAATCAATGATTTCGTGCTTGAAGTTATCCATAAGGTAGAAAGTTTCTCTTGCAAGAGTATGAATATCATCTTTGGTTGCTGATGTGCGGTCAGCTTCTTAATACATAGTACGGATGGTTTCGGAGTACTCTATTAAAGAGTTTGTAAGCTTTTTATCAAGGTCATTCGCAGTCATATTATTTCACCTCCTGTCTGTAGCTTAATTATAGCACGGATCTGGAGAAGGCGAGGAGGAAAGGCGGTGGAGGGTAGATGAATGGAACAATTAAAAATGAAGTAAGTCAAGAGAAAATCAACACGTTAGGTAGTGTGCTGCTGCAGCTGGCAGAGGTGTGGTTTGCGGACCCGAATAACATGGCTGAATATGAGGGCCGGCAGGAGGCGAAGGCATCGTGAGTGCAAACCCTAAAATTACTGCAATTCATAATAAACTCGTGAGTGACTATATTGCCGTTACGCGGGCAGAACATGCTGCATGGCTTGACGAACGCAAGGCTGCTATGGAGCGTATGGAAGAACGCAGGCGGCAGGCGCTGAAATACATTTTAAAAAATAAGGATAAATAGCTATGGGAGCGTCAAAGCGTAGAACCATATATTGTAGCCGGTGCGGCAAGCCTTTGACGCATTATCAATATATGGTTGCCAATAACGGTGAAAATGGATTTGTTTGCGCGGATGACCGCCTGTGCGGTTCGCGGCAAAGATTTAAGCGCTTTAGGCCGGGGAAAAATAAAAGTAAGGTGCTGCAGAAGCATAAGGAAAGGTGGTGTGAGTAATGGCGTTAACTTCGGGCGAATACTACAACAAAAAAACTGGCGCGAGCTATCGCGTTGGTTGGTACATCAATAAAGAGGGCAAGCGCGTGTATTGCATTGGCGTGAAGCGTAAGGGCTCAGATAATTATCGCAGATGGCGTAGCCGTTCCAATATGGATTTTAAGGAATACAATAAAATCAAGGCTGTGCAATGGCTTGATGAAAATAAAAGCCGTTTTGGTAATATGACCGATGTTGGTTATAGAAGCGTTGAAAATTTTGTTGAAATCAAGGGATAAAAGAAGCCTATCGGTTGGCGCACATGAGCTTTAAAATTTCACGGAGGTGCAAAAATGAGAAGCGTTTTAATTGCTATTACTGCATTGTTTATTGGCTGGAATAGCCATGCTATCTTTACCGAACCGGAAGATTATCGTCCTGTTGCGGTTACTGTTAGAGAAGGCGACACCTTAGAGCAAATAGCTTATCGCTTGAAAGAAAAATATAATGACGATCGTGACTGGAGATATATTGTATTTCAGGCTACGGTAGATAACCAGATTGGCGAATTTATTTATCCTGGCCAACAGATTATTTTCAGGGTGGTGAGAAAAAAATGACTGCTTTGAAATATTCTGTTGAAACAGTGCATGCGTCTGAATTTCCTGGTGTGATGGAACATGACTGATAAATGTTTGAACTGCCGCTGGAGCGCAAAGAAGAAAATAAACTTCTACCCTTGCAGGGATTGCGCTCATCAGCGCGCCGATAGTGAATATGATTTCTTTACCTGGCCTGAACACCTTAATATGTTTGGCTTTGCAGAACTAGTAAGGTGTAGGAGCTGCGGGCGCAAAGTGCATATGAGCTATGGTAAAAATGGTTATAAGTATGTTATTTGCCATTGTGGAAATCATTTGCAGGCTAAGGTTACTGTGGAGGAAATGATAAAGCGGTGGAATAATAAACCACCTTCTAAGACGAAAATATGGAGGATTAAATAAGATGGATTATGTAAATGAACGTACTGGGGAAGTGCTTGAAGTTGAAAAGGTTACTTTGAGCAATCTCAGTAGCGGCGCGCTCAGCCGAATGTTTACTAACGAACTGCAAAAGCTGACTACGGAACTTATCCCTGGCGGTAAACCTGGCTCTATTAATATTAGCGTTAAGGCTGCTATTGTTTTTAATGAGGCGAATGATGCTGTGCTTAGGCTGGAGCCGGTGATAGGTACTAAGTATCCTAAAACTGCCGTTGAGGATTCCGAAGACAAAATTATTACTGATACAGGCGAAATAGTGCAGAAGATTGAACAGAATATGTTTGTAAAATAATAATGCTTATAGGAGGGCTGCCGTAGATATATACAAGCAGGCGCAGAACTAATTTCTGAAGAAGTATGGCAGCCCTGTTCCTATAAATTTTTTAGGCGGTGATTGTATGTCTGTTGAGATTGTTGTTTCTGCTGAAGAATTAAAGCAGACGATTGAATATATAGCGTTACTTGGCAGTAATGGCCCTGGGCGCAAAAAAGAGGACGATAATCAAGGCACTGGTTATATAAAGATTAGCGCGGTATCACCTCTGAAAAATAATAACTATATGCTGATGTTTGAGTGTATGAATAATGTGGAACAGCTGCGCTATCGTATGGAGGGGAAAAGCTACAAATCTAATGAACCGGTTGTTACTTATGTAGAAGCAAAGCGTATGATTGCGCTGGCTAAAACATTTGACGGTGATGTTACAATGGCTTTTGCTAAAGAGTATTTGGGACTGAACTGTGGCACCAGCAGATATAAAGTTAATAAGGTTGCTGCAGAGCTGCCTGAGCTAAAGATTCCTGCTGATGGTTCTATTACTATTAGTAAGGATTTTTTAGCAGATGCGGCAAAACACTGCAGTGTTGCTGTTGGCAAAGAATCTGCAAGACCATGGATGAATTGCATTCAGTTTAATTTCAGTGCTGATGGAAGAGCTGTATGTTATAGTACCGATTCGTATAAGTTGGCCAGATATACGTGCGACAACTCGGGAAGCACGACTGATATTAGCTGTTTAGTGCTTCCTAATGCTATAAATCATATTACTGATATGTGCGACCAAAATGAGGTAAAGCTTATTCCGACAGATGGCGCAATTTATGCTACAGCTGCTAGATTTGATTATATGAGCCGTGTAATGATTGGTAAGTTCCCGGATTGCGGTAGAATTTACAAAGATTTTCACGCAGTTAAAACCTTTGTAATTAACAAAGGGAAATTAGCTGTGGCGGTTTCCAGAGCTAATATTGTAGCTGATGATAAAGATTTTAAAATTAAGCTGGCCAGTGATGAAAATAATTTGTACATTGAGGCGAGCAGCGTTGCCGGAAACGGTGTTGAAGCAATAGCCTTAGAGTCGTTTGATGGTGATGATCAGGAAACTTACAGCTTATCAGGCATTAGCTTCAGCCGTCTTATATATGGCTGCGGCTCTGAAAAGATTTCAATTTCTACGTCTGGCAAGCTTAAACCTTTACTTATTGGGCCGCCAGACTGCTCTAATAGCTACGTTTTGACAGTTATGAGGGCGTAACTATGGACGGCTGGATTAAGCTTCACAGAAAGCTGCTGACAAGCAAGGTGTGGCATTGCATGGACGCGGAGGGGAAGGTAATACTGATTACTATTCTTCTGCGTGCAAGTCACTCTATAACACGGTGGCAGATTACTGCATCTAAGACCGCCGCGCTCAATCCTGGCGAGCTTTTTATTACTTACCGTACTTTTGCCGTAAAGTGTGGTGTATCTACCAAAAAGCTGGGTACCGTCCTTCAGCAGCTTGCAGGATTAGAATTTTTGACAATGAGGAAAAACAAAGATGGCACTATTATCAGCATCTGCAACTGGTATAGCTATCAGACACCGGAAACACCTTTGGAAACACATATGGAAACACCTGCGGAAACACCTGAAAAGCAAGGCACTGACTGCGGTTCGGGCACAAATACCGACTTTGTGGAAACGCAGATGGAAACAACTTCTGGAACACCTTTGGAAACACATAACAAGATATATATATTAATAAAAAATAAATATAACAAGACTGAACTGAACAACAGCATGCTGGCTGACGTTGAACTTAATATTGAGTTCAGGCGTGGCATTAAGCTCTTCCAGGATAGTTTCCCTGACAAGGCATTAAAACCAGAAGAGCGATACAACCTGCAGGTTATTGCTGCAATGCTAGGCGGTGAATGGATATTAAGGTCAGCCTATGAACTTAAAGCTATAAGCCGGGAAAAGCAAATAAAAAATCCATCAAGGTATTGGATAGGGATTTTGCAGAACTGGCTTACTAACGGTATCCCTAACGACAGTAAAGGCAAGAATCAGGAATTAAACGACTTCTATCAGGGGGTGGGCGTATGGGAATAACTGCACAGGATATTTACAAGGCTTTTTACCGGTTCGACCAAAAGAATCTGCCGCTGCGCCGCGTTGGCGATGAACTGGTGAAGGACACTCAGGACGTAAATGCTAGAAAAAAATTTTGTTCAGAGCTTTTGGAATCGTTTGCTGATTTAGATATTAAAATATGGGAAAGAATAGTTGGCATGGCTCTTGCAGAATGTGCCGAATATCCTGATTTGGATAAACTATATGAATTCATTGAAAGAGCTGCAGAACCTGAACCGGCGCCAGCTGCTCCAGCTCCGGCAAAAAAAACTAAACAAAAACAAAGAACGGTGCCGGCGGTGGACCGTGCGGCAAAGCTGAAAAAAATGTTTGAAGCTGCTAAGCGTGGTGAATTCAAAGAGGCTGGTGCTATTATCCGGTCTAGCGGCCTTCCTGATGAAGCTATTAGAGATTATGCGCTGTATCATTGGCCAGACTGCAATCAGGAATGGATTGAAGAAAATAAGCGGAATATAGAACAGCTGATACTGGATGAACAGCGCTGCAGTAACTGTCCGGGGCTTAAACAATGTAAAAGATTTGGGTACCAAGATTGTGGCAATATTGATAAGTATACTGGCAATATTCGCATTATGATTACTATGTGCAGTCAAAGGATGGAAAAAGAAAATGAAAAAGTATCTTGATGATAATTTAGAAATTAGCGTTGCGCGTTGCCCTGCGGGGTTGTACTTGATTAAAAATTTTGGAGTGCTGCAGAATCCGGTTGCGAACAAAGAGGTTGCTCAAAGTTTTTTGGACAGCTGGGCTGTCAAAAAGAAGTTGCAGGCCAAAGATGATTTGGATGTTGATATGTATAACAAAGCCTATAAAGAAGGATGCAGCTATTGCATTCGGTGCTGTGATGGCAAGTGTATGAGGTGCCATGATGCGGACGGAAAGAGACAATGAGGCGCTGAAAAGTTTGCAGGATTATAGGAATATAATTTTTGCCATAAGAATAAGACAAAAGAAAATGGCTAAACTTATCCAGGCGGCTGCTCCGGCGCAAAAGTTAACTACAAGCTACGAAATACATGAAGGAAGCTATCAGCCTAAAAGGTTTGAAGCTGTAGATGCGCTGGAGGCAATTGCACATAATAAACAGCTTATCGATAGTGGATTTGACAGGCTGGAGCAGGTTGAGAACGCGTTAGCATTCTTGGAGGAAGAGGAGAGACTGTTTCTTGTAATGTACTATGTGGATGCTGTGCCAATCAGCTACATAGCTAGCGCGCTTAACTATGCATCGCGCCAAAGCATCTATAATCTTCGGGAGAGGGCTGTCACAAAGTTTTCACAAATTATGGGATGTGATTGCCGTGGATTGGACAAAACGTAGACACTTTCTTGCTTTTGAATGTGCTATAATGCTAGTAGGTAAAAGAGCAGAACTTAATAACAAACAAGCATCGTGAAATTTTTTCACGGTGCTTTTCTTTTGCCCTTGGCTTGGAGGTGATAATTTGCCTGGGAGAATGAAAAAGGAATGCAAGAAATTTGGCTGCCATAACCTGACTGATAATGCCAATGGATATTGCGCTGAGCATCAAAAGGAACTATATAGCTACGATCGTAATCGTCTTAATAGTTACCAGCGTGGCTATGACCGCCGTTGGCAGAAATATCGTAAATGGTTTTTGGAACGGAATCCGCTTTGCGCTGTCTGCGGTGGAATAGCAACGGTAGTTGACCATATTGTTCCGCATAAAGGTAATAGACAGTTGTTTTGGGATGAAAACAATCATCAGCCGTTATGTAAGCATTGCCATGATGTTAAGACTGCAGCTGAAGACGGCGGCTTTGGCAGAAAATGGGTAGGGGGTAAAAATCTCTAGTGCTCCTTTGCTGAATACCGGAGAGCCCCTCGTTTGTACGAAAATGTCCCCTATCAATAGTTTTTTGAGAGATTTAATTAATAAGAATGGAGGTGATTGTTATGCCGACACCGGCTCAATCTACTAAGGTTATGCTGTTTAATAACGCTAATCGCGTTGGTAAGCATCGCACCTTGGCGGAAATTGAAAAACGTAAGGCTGCTGCTGAGAAAATGGCACGTGCCGAAGTTAAATTAAAAATACCGGCTTTTTTGAAAAATCGTGCCTGTGATCCGGCGTTGAAAATCTGGAAAGAGGTTACTAAGGAAGGCTTGGAAATAGGTCTTTTTGATAATGTAGATTCTCGTGTTCTTGCAGATTGGTGTCGCTATCAGGCGTTGCTGGAAGAGGAATTGGCGCGGAGCTTCCCGGACAACAAGAAGATTGACCGTTTGGGTAAGCTGGCTTTGTCTTATGCTGAAAAGTTGGGGTTAACTCCTACCGCTCGTGCCCGCCTTGTAGTTAAGCAAGCTAACAATAAGGAAGAGGACGAAACTTTGGATGTGATGATGGCATGACAAATTATGAAGAGATGTATGTTACCCATCGCTATGCTCAGGAGGTTGTAGATGGCCTTAGGCGCGTTTGTAAAAAAGAATATCTTGCCTGCTTACGCCATTTGAATGATCTGGAACGGCAGGGAACAGAGGAGTTCCCTTACGTTTTTGATGAAACTCGTGCGGATCGCATTTTCGATTGGTTTGAAAATTACTGCTATCATGTACGCGGGCCTTTTTCCGGACAGCTTATCCAGCTGCTGCCGTTCCAGTATTTTGACTTAGGCTGCGTGTTTGGATGGGTGCATATGGTTACTGGCAAGCGGCGCTTTTCTACTTCATTCAATCTGCGCGCCCGTGGCAATGTAAAATCAACGGAAATGTCTGGCATTGCCCTTTATGGCATGTGCGCTGATGCAATTTACCCTCCATATCGTCCGGAATTAGCCAAATTTGAGCAAATGCCTGAGGTTGAATGCGCTGCTGTTGACCGCGATCAAGCAAAGCGTGTCTGGGGAGATGCTCGATTGATGGGCGAAAAATCAGCTGCTATTTCAAAGTATCTCATTATCAAAAAAACCTATATAACCAGTAAGACGCGTTCAGGCTGGCTGCGTCCTTTATCCAAAGATACCAAAAACAAGGATTCGGGTGCTCCGTGCCTTGTTATTGTAGACGAATATCATGCACATCCTAACAGTGACGTGGTAGATGTTTTGCGGTCTGGCTTTGGTAAGCGTTACCAGTCGCTAATGTTCTATATTTCTACTGCTGGTAAGGATGCAGAAAATAATCCTTGCAAGCGTGAATATGATATTGCAAGCAAGATATTGTCCGGAGAAATGACGGATGAAAGCTATTTTGCTATGATACGTGAACTGGAAGAAGGCGATAGTCCTAGTGATAAGTCGTTATGGGTTAAGGCTAATCCTATTCTGCAGCATGAAACTGATTATAGTGTTTCTCTAATGGAACAGATTGAGCAGGAATATAATATAGCTTATGGAAGCAGCGACCCTGATAAAATTCGTGAATTTTTGACAAAGCGCTGCAACCTTTGGCAGCAGGACAGTGAAGAAAAATATTTAAGCTCTGAGCAGCTTAACACCTGGAAGGATTTGGCAGTACCACGAAAAGAGTTCCAGCAGCTTATTAAAGGACAGAATCATCTTGCCGGCTATGACTTGTCAAAGAAGATAGACTTAACTGCCTACGGTGGATGTTGCTATCTTGCGGATGGACGTGTAGCTGTGTGGGCACATGGCTTTATTCCTGAAGAAGCGGTGCAGATTCATGAAAAGAAGGATAATGTGCCGTATCGTAGTTGGATTAGAGATGACTGGGTAACAGAGACTCCTGGTGCTGTAGTTGATTATGACACTATGAGTGAATATGTGGATAACTTTATTGATTTTATGGGGAAAAAGCCTAATGAAGATTGCTTTGACCCATATAATGCAACCTTTTATATGATTAAGCTTGGAGAAAAGGGGGAGCGTACTCCTGTGGAGGTTCGCCAGAACACCCTTAGCCTTTCTGAGCCTACCAACTGGCTTAGAGAGCTGATTGTAAGCCGCAAGGTTGTACATGATGGTAATCCGCTTTTGACTTGGGCGCTTAGCAATGCCTATGCATATACTGATGGTAATGGAAATATCAAGTTATCTAAGAAAAATAAGGACGATACGCAGAGAATTGACCCTGCAGCGGCCTTGATCAATGCTCTAAGCAGATTACCCAAGGCACAGCCTAAACGTTCAAAATACGAGGACTGTGACCTTTCTGAATGGTAATGAGAGGAGGTGAAAGAAGTGCAATTTAGAATTCCGTTTACGGATGTAAGCCTGCGTATGGATTTGGGTAAAACAGATGGCAAATGGATGGGAGCTGACGAAGCTTTTGGCATTACTGGAACTGGTACAGTGACTGAGGAAAAGGCGCTCAGCATTGATGCTGTTTATGCCTGTGTTAACCTTTATGCTCGTACAGTTGCCTCGCTGCCTTTAATTCTTTATGAAAAAGGCGGTAATGGAAAAGTGAGGGCGGTGAACCATCCTCTGTATAATCTTCTGCATAATGAGCCAAACCCTAACATGACCTCTCATACGTTTAGAAAAATGTTAGAGGCATCATTAAAACTTTGGGGTAATGCCTATGCATGGATAGAATTTGATAAGTATTATCGGGTTAAGGCTTTATGGCCCTTGCCGCCTGCTAATGTGTTTCCTCAACGCTCTTGGAGAACAGGGGAATTGTTTTATGATGCTGTTTTATTTAATGGCACCGTAAGACGCTTCAGAGCTTATGAAATGGTGCATATTCCTGGATTGGGGTTTGACGGTATCAGTGGACGTTCGCCCATTAGGCAATTTGCGGAAACGATGGGATTGAACATCGCGGTAAAAAAATATGGCAATAAATTTTTTACTAATGGTGCACGCCCATCGGGTGTACTTGAGCATCCTGGCACATTGAGTGAGCAGGCGCAAAAGCGTATAGAAAAGAAATTTGAACAACGTTATTCCGGTGTTGAAAATAGCGGTAAAACAATTCTATTGGAAGAGGGAATGAAGTACCAGCAGATTGGCGTCCCTCCGGAGGAAGCTCAGTTTTTGGAAAGCCGCAAATATGGAGTGAATGAAATTGCTCGTATTTTTGGCGTACCGCCGCATATGATTGCAGATCTGGAGCATGCTACCTTCTCCAATATTGAAAGCCAGGACATTAACTTTGCTAAGCATAGTATTGTGCCGGAATGTGTTAATTGGGAGCAGGAACTTATGCGTAAACTGCTCAATGACAAAGAGCGTGAGCGCTATGAAATAGAGTTCAATATGGAAGGACTTGTTCGTGGCGACCTGCAGAGCCGTTATCAGGCTTATGCTATTGGAATTCAATGTGGGTTCTTGGCACCTAATGATATTAGAGCTAAAGAGAATATGGGCAAGCTGGATAGTGGCAATAATACATATACACCACTTAATATGATTAGCTCAGATATGGCTGGCCAATATTGGCAAGCCAAAATTGAGAATCTTTTAAAGGACAAGGAGGTGAAAAAGAATGCCGAATAATAACCGAGATATGCTTTACCGCTTTCTGCGTATGGAAGGCAATATTGATGCTGCTGCCAGAACAGTAAATATTAGCTTTTCCTCTGAGGCTCCTGTGAGGCGCTTTGATTGGAGTGAGTATAAATATTATGATGAAATTCTTGGCCATGACGATGGTAATGCAGACCTGGTTCGTCTGCGGGAGCTTGGAGTAGCTTTGTTCAACCATGACCGTAATAAGGTTATTGGCGCTGTAATTGAACCAGTTCTAAATACTGCAGAGCATCGCTGCGAGGCAAAGCTGCGTTTTGATACCGATGAATTTTCGGAAATGATATTTCAAAAGGTAAAAAGTGGTACTTTGCGTGGTATTTCTGTAGGCTATGGCATTAACAGCTTTGAAGAGGTTGCCGATGGGAAGAAAAGTGCAGACGGTCGCTTTATTGGCCCCTGCCGAATTGCCCGCTCCTGGACGCCATTTGAGGTATCAGTAGTAAGTATTCCTGCAGATACTAGTGTTGGTGTTGGCCGCGCTTTGGATGATATTCCAGAGAGTGAATTGGAAGAGTTCCGTCAATTTAAGGCTGCTAAAGAGTTGGAAAAAGAAAAACAAAGAAGACTTACTAAGCTGCAAAGCTTGGCAAGAGAATTAGATTTAATGGAATTGGAGTGTTAAAAATGGATAAAATCTTGGCAATGAAACAAAAACGTGCTGAACTGATTAAAAAAATGCGTGCTATGGTAGAAGTTGCGACCTCTGCCACTCGTGATTTTAACGATGATGAAAAGGCAAATTATGAACAGCTGCGTGCTGAAGCAGCTGCTTTGGCTGATAACATTGTTCGTGAAGAAGAGCTGCGTTCTTTGGAAGGTGATATGCCTGCTCCTGGCGTAAATACACAGGCTCAGGAAAGAGATCTGGAAAGTGGTATTCGTGCTGCACGCTTTGTAAAAGTGGCCTTGCTGGCAAGCCGTACTCATGAACCTATTAGAGATGTTGCAGAACGTATGTACCCGGCTGATAGCCGTTTGCGCGAGGCTATGACTGAAGGAGTTGCTGGAGACGGTGGCGTTGCTGTTCCACAGAATTTGTATGATGAAATCATTCCTTTGTTACGTCAAACTAGCGTAACCCGCTCCCTTGGCGTTACTAATCTGCCTTTGCCTAATGGTAACCTTACTCTTGTTAAGCAAACTGGTGCTGCCAACTTTAAATGGGTAGGCGAAAACAAACCTATTGCCAACAGCAAAATCGCGATGGGTAATATTAAACTTTCTGCCAAAAAACTTTCCGGTATTATTCCCCTGTCTAATGAACTGCTTCGTGATAGCAGTTTAGTTGCAGACCGATTTGTTCGTGATGAAATGGTTGCTGGCATTGCGGAGGCAGAGGATATTACAGCTTTGTATGGTACTGGTAACGAAAATGCTCCTAGCGGCATTGTTACTGTGTGTGCTGATAATAAAATTGATGTAGGCAAGGCATTGACTGCTGATGTGCTTTATGAAATGGTTGGCAAGCTTATGGCCGTTAAGCTGACTAACCCTGCATTTGCATGGCGTATCCCTGGTGTGTTGTGGGCAACGATTTATGGTATGCAAAGCGCTGCAGGCAACTATATTTTCCGCGATGAAATGAAGGATGGTAAGCTGTGCGGTTATCCCTTCAAGATTGATAACAACATTAAAGTTGGTGATGATCTGAACGGTAAAACTCAAATTTTCTTTGGCGATTGGAAACATTTTTTGATTGGCACTGAATCTGCATTACAAATCAGCGTTTCTACTGACGCAAGCTATACTGATGGCAGCAAGTCTGTTTCAGCCTTTGAAAATGACTTAACATTGATGCGTGCTATTGTTCGTGAGGACTTTAACGTGCGTTATAAAGAAGCTTTTGTATTCGCTGATAATGTATTCAGCAAAGCGTCTGAGTAACATGAAGCTGGAGTGCGTTGTTCCTCCTGCTAAAGAACCAGTAACCGTTGCGGAGGTAAATGAGTTTTTGCGCATTGATGATGATATTGAGGACAATCTTGTAGCATCATTTATCAGTGCTGCAAGGATGTTCTGCGAGGAGTATCAGCATCAAGCGTACAATACGCAAACCTTGCGCCTTGTTATTAATACTACGGAATGTGGCAGTGAAGTGGAGCTGCCACGCTCCATGTATTTGCAAAAGATTACCAAGGTTGCTTCCAGGCTGCCTGATGGCACTGAATCTGCAGTGCTTTATAGTACTGGTACAGGCGGTATTTTGACGGTTGTTAAAATTGCTGATGTTCTGCCGGCAGAGGGGGACGTTATTATTGAGTATATTACCGGCAATGATGACTTGCAGCTGGATAATGTCAAAATGGCTATTAAACTGCTTGTATCAGGCTGGCATAATAATAGGCTGCCATATAATGATAGTGGCAAGATGTCTGAAGAAGTTCCTTATGGAGTTAAAGCTTTGCTTAACCCGGGGAGGATAATGCTGTGAAACTTAATCCGGGAATGTTGAACAAAAAAATTGAGCTGCTAAAGTATGCTGATATTGAAGGGCCGCTGGGGACTACTAGCAAAGGCCTGGAACCTGTAATACAACATAAAATATGGGCCAGAGTGGAGCCTGCTGCTAATAGCCGTAATTATTTGGATGAATCTAAGGTTAAAACTGAGGATTTATTTAAAATTACTATTCGCTATCGCTCTGGTATTGGCAATGATATGCTGATTCGTTATAAAAATTCTATTTTTGCAATTCAGAACATTAGTGACCCTGATGAAAGGCATGAGCTGCTTATATTAATTTGTTCTGTCAAAGATAGAGGCGATGTAAATCATGCATCTTGAAGAATATAGTAAATTATTGCAGTTGGCTACGAACCAATTTCCTTTGGAGCAGGAAAAGGCTCTGACAAGGGGTGCTAGAAAAATGGTTAAGGCCATTAAAGAAAGGACTCCTGATAGTGGCGTTAAGCATAAGCGCAAGCTGAAGAGTAGCTGGAAAATGGAAATTACCGGTTATACCGGTAAAACCATTCAGGCAGAAATTGGTTCGGTAGCTCCACATTTCCATTTAGTCGAGCGCGGGCATGTGATAAAGACGCGTGGCGGTAAAGTTAAAGGATTCAAGCAGGGAACTTTTTTTATGAAAAGAGCTGTTGAGGCTAATCAGGAAGGCATTGAGCAGGCAATGATTGAGGCGTTATATAAAATGCTGAAAGGAAAACTTGATGGCTGATATTGTTAAATATAGTGAAATTATTTCTAAGGTTGCTTATGAATTAAAAAAAGAGTTTCAATGTAAGGTGTATAGTGATGAAGTATTGGAGAATTTTACTAAGCCATGCTTCTTTATCAAGCTTATAATTACATCTGAAAAACAAACAGTTAATATCATAAAAAAGCAGCTTTCTGTAATTTTGACCTATTTCCCTGCTGATGCTGACATAAGTCAATTGCATTATTTGGATGTTTATGACCGCATTAGCCGCTTGTTTGAAAATGGCTTGCGATTAAAGTCGCGATATTTACATACAAATAATATTGAATTTAACAGAGCTGGCGAAAATATGGATATTTTACAGTTTACGATTGATTTGCCTTATCTAGATAGGGCTATTATCTCTAAACCTTCCTGCGAAACTATGGAAGAGTTGGAGATTAATGTAAAAATAAATGAAAGAGAGGAAGCAAAATGGCAAAGTTAGGTATGCCTAGCGTTATTATCAGCTTCGAAGAAGCTGGTATTACTGCTATTGAACGTAGTAAAAGAGGTATTGTTGCTCTTATTTTGGAGGAACCGAAGGAATCTATTACAAAGCTTCTGACGGACCATCAAGATACTGGTGGCAATCAGATTAAGGCCATTACTAATCCTTTTACTGTTTATACTACAGATGATATTCCTTCTGAGCTTACTGAACAGAATCAGGAATATTTGAGAATGTGCCTGAAGGGGTATGTAACTACTCCGTATAGGATTAAGGTTATGTTGCAGGAAACTAGCGAAAGCTCTGCTGCTGCTACTAAATGGGATGCTAGTCTTAAAATTTTGGCTACTGACCGTTGGGACTATTTGGCCATTCCGACCATCGAACAGGCTGCTGTTGATACTGTATCTACCTGGATTAAAACCAATCGTGAAAATAAGTTTAAGAAGATTAAGGCCGTTCTTCCCGGATGCACTGCCGATTATGAGGGCATCGTTAATTTTTCCAATAAAAAAATCAAAACTGCTACTAAAGAATACACTCCGGCAGAGTATACTGCACGTATTGCAGGCTTGATTTGCGGTACTCCTATGACGATCAGTGCAACCTACGCTCCACTGTCAGAGGTTATTGATTGCGATAAGTATGACTTGGACGAAAATGATGAAAAAGTTAATGCTGGTGAATTTTTCATCTGGTACGATGGTAAAAAATATAAAATGAGCCGTGCTGTAAATAGCTTGATTACTACTACTCAGGGCAAGCAGGAGGGCTATCAGACTATTAAAATTGTAGATGTTATGGACATGATTTATGATGATATCCGTAATACTGCGCAGGACTCATATATTGGCAAATATACAAATGATTATGATAATAAATGCCTTCTTATTACTGCTATTACCGGCTACCTTAAGCAGCTGGAGGCTGACCGCTTACTTCAGCGAGATTATTCTTTAGTGGACATTGATGTTGAAGCTGTTAAGAATTACCAGCTTAGCAATGGTTTGTATACAAAAGAAGAACTGGCGGATATGAGCGACTTGGAAATTAAAAAATTGGATACAAAGAAAAAGGTGTTCCTTAAAGCTCAGATTAAGATTCTTGACGCAATGGAAGACATTATTCTGCCGGTTTCTATTTAGTGGAGGTTTAATATGGATAATTTCAATGCATCGCAGGTAATGAGCGGAACACAGGGTGAAATTTGGATTGATGGCCAATATATGGCTGAGGTTACCGCTTTCAAAGCTGAAATTAAACTTATCAAGGAAGAGGTTAACCAGGTAAAGCGTATGTTTAAACAGTACAAAATCACTGGCTGTGAAGGCTCTGGTAATGTAAAGCTTAATCATGTAAGCAGCTTTTTTATTGATTTGATGGCTGAAAATATTAAGCATGCAAAGCAAACAACTTGTACCATTATTGCAAAGCTTGATGATCCGGATGCTATCGGTTCTGAACGTATCGTAATCCGTGACGCTACCTTTGATAAGTTAACTCTTATGGATTGGGAAGCTAAAAAACTTGGCACTGATGATTATGATTTTACTTTTACTGATTTTGATATTTTGGATAATGCTGTGTGAGGTGAAAACATTGAATTTAGTTGAAACTCTTCTTGCGGCTGACCAATCAACTATTTTGGCAGCTGAAACTGTTACCTATGAAGTAAAACGTTTGAGCAAATTGCTTGATTGCAAGTTTGAACTTACTCTGCAAGCTATTCCTGCGCGCCGTTATGGCGAAATTCAAACCAGTGCTATTGCTGGTAAAGGGAAAAAGCAAAATGTAGACCTTTATAAACTGCAAATTATGACTGCTGTTGCTGGCGTTGTAAGCCCTGACTTTAATAATCCGGAATTGCTGAAAAAATTTTCTGCCGTTACTCCGAAAGAATTGATGGAGAAACTGTTTAATGCTGGCGAAATCAGTGCTATAGCTGATAAAATTTCTGCTTTGTCTGGCTTTGATGAAGAAGAAACCAAAGAAGCTACTGAAGAAGTAAAAAACTGATTAAGTCTGACGGAGATGTCCAGCTGATGTATTGGTTATATAAAAAACATCATTGGAAGCCGTCAGATTATTTTAATATGGGTTGCGGGGAACGCTTAGTTACCCGCGCCTTTTTTCTTGAAGAAGTAGAAGAGAATAAACAATTGGAAAGAAGGTTAAGCCAATGAAGGTTATAGACGTTGTTATGCGACTGCGGGATAATGTTTCCGGCGGCTTAACTAAAATCCGCAATAATATTAAACAAACTAGTAATGCTGCAAAAAGGTTATCTAAAGGCCTGGCTAAAACTGGTAAAAGCCTTCATGCGTTAGGTGATAGGATGATGCCGTTAAGTACGGCTATTGTTGCTATAGGAACTGCTGGAGCGAAAACATTTATTGAATTCGATGCTACTATGACAACAGCTGCTGCAAAGGCCGGGGCTACAGATAAAGAAATGAAGCGCATGCGAGAAACTGCTGCTAGTTTAGGTAAAGAGTTTCCGGTATCTACTGGAGCTGTTGCGAATGCTATGGATTCTTTGGCGGCTTCTGGTTTTAATGCTACGCAAATTATTGCTATGATGTCGCCGATTCTTACTGCATCTGTTGCCAGCGGCGAGGATTTAGCTGTTACATCTGGTGTTGTTACTAGTGCTCTTAATATTTGGGGATTAGCTGAAGAGAATGTTAGCGAAAATGCTAAACATGTTGCTGACGTTGTCCAGCAGGCAGCAAATGTTTCTAGTTTAGGCATGCAGGATTTTGCTGTCGCTTTGCAGTATGCAGGCGCACCAGCTAATGCTTTGGGCGTTCAAATTGAAGAACTATCTGCTGCGTTGGCTTTAATAAAAAATAAGGGCATTGATGCTAGCACTGCCGGTACATCTTTACGTGCAATGTTTACTAGGTTGTCTGCCCCGCCTAAGGCTGCTGCAGAAGCCCTGAAAAAGATGGGAGTTGTTACAAAAGATGAAAGTGGTAACTTTATTGGCCTGGAGAAAACAGTAAACCAAATGCGTATTGCTATGAAAGGCATGAGTAATACTGAACGTATTGCGTTAGCTCAGGCTGTAGCTGGAACCGAAGGTTATAGTGCGTTATTATCTTTGATTGATACCGCCCCGGAAAAATATTCTGAAATGAGTAACAGTATGAATAAAGCGGCAGGTTCTTCGGAAAGGCAATTTAAAACTATGAAAACCACAGTTAAGTATAGTGTTGACTCTATGCTGGGTAGTATGGAATCGTTGGCTATAAATTCAATGAGTCTCTTTGCTCCAGCAATGAAAGCTGCGGCTGATACTATTGGACATCTTGCTGATAGACTTAATGAATTGTCTCCGGAAACTAAGATTCTTATTGCTAACGTGGCTATGGTTGTGCTAGGATTTACTGCTTTTGCGTATGCTGCGGGATATGTAATTTCTATTGGTGGTGCTATTGTTGGTTTATATGCAGATATAACTTTAGCTGCGTCGGGACAAGCAATTAAGAATAAATTACTTCAGTATTCTGTTATTGGAGTATGTAAGGCTTTCAAATTGCTTAAAACCGTAGGAATAGCTGCATTTAAAACTATAGGCAGAGCCATGATGACTATGTTTATGAATCCAGTTGGCGTAGCTGTTTTGGCTGCTATTGCAATAGTTTACTTGCTTTATAAGAATTGGGATAAGGTTAAAATACTTATATCAAATGTCCTGAAGGGGCTAAGCATCTTTTTTGTTGGTTGTTGTGATATGTGGAAAAATGTTTTTGGCAGTATAATTAGCTTCTTTGTAAGTATTTTTTCTGTAAAATGGAAAGGCGTATGGACAAGTGCCTATGATGTTTTTGCTCTTATAGCTGAAAAAATTGCCAATGTCTTTAACGGAACCATTGATAGTATCAAAGCAGTGGTTAATTCGTTAGTTGACAGCATTAATGGTATACAGATAAGCATTCCTCCGTGGGTGCCTAAAGTTGGTGGAAAATCTTTTGGGCCGCTTCAGATTCCACATCTGGCTAATGGAACAGATAGCTGGAGCGGCGGGCCTGCAATAATTCATGATAAAGGCGCTGAAATCGTTGATTTGCCTTCAGGTAGCAGAGTTATTCCACATGATGAATCCATTAAGGCTGCGTATAATCAGGGCCGCTCTAATGGTGGATTAAACATTAGTGGTGGGATTAATGTTTATCTTTCTGATGTAAAAATGGACGGATCTAATGATGTTGAAGCTGTGGCCAAAAAAGTGGCTGAACAGATTTGCTATCAGCTGCAGAAACGCGCGATTAACCTAAAGGCAGGTGCTATTTAATGGCTTCATTTTTATCTTTTATCCAACAAGCAAGCAGCTTGCTTGGACGCTTTGGCGGTAATAATGGCTGCAGTTTTACTGTTAGCTGTGCAGGGGATGCCTTGGTTTTGCCGGTAATACCTGGAAGTTATGAAGTTGGTCAGTGCTATAATAATGGCTCCGTAAATGTTAATGCTCTTGGTGAAATAAATATGCTTGGCAAGCGTAACCTAATGACCATTAGCTTTAGCAGCTTCTTCCCGGCACAACAATATGAATTTAGCGCTATAGGCTATTATTCACCATATGAAGGGATAAGAAAACTGCAGAGCTTTGCTCAGAAGGGGCAACCATGCAAGCTGCTTATTAGCGGTACCGATATTAATACTGCTGTTACAATTGATAGTCTTAACTATCGTGAAAAGGACGGAACTGGAGATGTTTATTTTGACCTGAGCATGCGAGAGTACCGGTATATTTTACCGACTAGTAACAGGCTTAATAAAACTACGCAGTTGTCTAGCAGGGTAGCAGAATCTTTACAGGAAAGAGATGTTACGCTTTATCCAGGGATGGATTTGATGGATGCAGCATCAGAGGCAGTAGGGCAGATATTTCCGATAAGCGAACAAGGTAATAAGAAATTATTGCTGTATAAGCATCTAGTTAAGCTTGGGATTTCTTCCTCCAACAGCTTTAAGGTCACTCGTTGCCGGCTTACTATAGGTGATGTATCTATAAGATTGTGAGGAAAGTATGCTTGTTTGTAAATATTCTGACCCGCCATCTGGGGCGGTTAAAAACATTGATATTACAGAGTACATATTGCGTTATCTGTGGAGCGGTGACGTGGATCAATGCGCTAGACGCTTGGAATTTGAGATTGCCTTTAATACTCCGGATAAGGATGCTGGCTTTATTGGGCTAGATTTGAAACTAGGTGGTACTATCCTTTTGGAGTATGTTGACGATTATGGCGAATCTGCGGAACTGTTTAATGGCCGTATTTTTAGCAGAAAGCGTAATGGTAATAGTTATACCTTTGAGTTTGTTGCGTATGATCAGCTGATTTATTTGGCTAAAAATAAGCTGTGTCTGGCCTTCTATAATGCAAAGGCTACTGATGCAATAAATTTGGTATGTTCTAAAATTGGTATTGTGGCGTTTGGTGGCAATCCAACATTAGGAACGTTGATTAATTTTGTAGCTGATGAAAAAAGCGGTAGTGAAATTATTCAAATGATTTTGGCTAAAGTTAGGGCTGATACAGGCATTATGTATGCTGCTTCGTCTATTAATGGACAACTGGCCATAATTAAACAAGGAACTTTGCTAGAAGAGTATATTGCAGATGCATCTGCAGGCGTTACTAGTGCTGACCATGGCGAAAATATTGAGAATATGATAAATCGTGTTGAGCTGTGGGATGATCATGGAAATTTTATAAGTGCTATAACTGCTGACGCTGACGTTAATGAGTATGGAACATTACAAGGAATTTATAAGATTCAACCGCCTGTTGAAGGCGAAAGCGTTGATAATTATAAAGCTGCGGCGTCGTTGCTCAATGGAATTGAAAGCGATACTCAGCTGCATGCTATAGGCAACATCCAATGTGTTTCCGGATACTCTATTGTTGTTAGAGAAGATGTATTGCAAGGAAATTTCCTTATAAAGTCTGATACGCACACATTTGAAAATAATACTCATATGATGGACTTGACTTTGACTTATATCCAGTGAGGTATTTATGAAAAATGCAAATGATCCATATAATGGCATATTGAATTTAATGAATAAAATGACCTGTAATGGATTGCAGGCAACTGCTGCTATTGGAGAGATATTAAGTGTACCTCCTAATATAGCCATAGGGTATAACGGGATGACCATTACGAGTCAGTATTTATGGATTGATGAATATTGGCTTCAGGGCCATACTAGGCATGCTAAAGGACATATTGTTAGTGCTACTCAAAATCGTGCTGGCGGTGGCGGTGAAGCAGCATATGCTAGCCATAATCATGATATAGATAATGATTATTCTGATAGTATTATTTATACGGATACGTGGCACGTAGGAGATAAAGTGCTTATGATACCGATTTGCGGACAAGACAGGAAAACAGCAGAACAATTTGCTGTACTCTGTAAACTTAAAAGATTGGATGGTAATTAGAATGTCTAATCCCTTTATATTTGGGCCTGCAGGTTCCGATAAGATTGATACTGCTGAGGAATTTTGTGAATACGCTTATGACTTCAAGAAAAATTGCTTTCTTTACGATAGAGAAGGCAGGCAGATCATTTTTAGAAGGAATGAAGCGATTAAAGTTTGGGCGTATAAAGCATTGCTGACAGAACGCTTTTTACACTTGGCTTATTTTGATGATTATGGTGCTGAATTGGAACATTTCATAGGCAGGGTGCCTAATGATGGTTCTGAAGCCAGTAAGCTGTTTAACTATATAGAGGATACACTTTTGGTTAATCCTTATATAGTCAGTGTGGAAAATGTAGATGTTGCACAGGACCATAAAAAAATAACTTTAAATATTGGGCTGACAACTGTGTATGGAAAGTACACTTTGGGAATAGAGGTTTGATATGGAAAAGGCTATTACTAAAATAGAAATTCTTGATCGCCTTTTAAATGAATATGCATCTATACAAACTAGCGGTGTTAGCACGGTGGAAGGAAGCTTTACTTTTGACACATTGTCTGCTAATGCTGTGGAATTTGAAAAGGCATATGCTGAAATTATGCTAGTGCTGGAAGCTGCATTCCCTCAGAGTAGTTGGGGAGAATACTTAACCTTAAAGGCTGAAGAACATGGAATAAGAAGACAACAGGCTACAAAAGCTGTTGTTGAGCTTACTGTTAAAGGAAAAGCAGGAACGATTGTACCAATAGGTTCTGTTTTTGCAACGGCAAGTGGTGTAAGCTTTATTAGTACAAAAGAAGCAACTATTGCTGGTGATGGAGCAATAAAGATCATGGCTCAGGCTAAAGAGGCTGGCGCCGGCGGGAATGTTAAAGCTAGTAGTATAAACAAAATACCGGTAGCTATTTACGGAGTTTCTGGCGTTGTCAACGAGCTTGAAGCGCATGATGGCTTTGATTTGGAAAACGATGAAGCATTGCTGAATAGGCTCTTGTTTAAAGTACAAAAGCCTGCAACAAGTGGAAATTGTTATCATTACCAACTGTGGGCTACATCGGTAGATGGAGTTAGCATGGTTAAGGTACTTCCGCTGTGGGCCGGTAATGGAACAGTTAAGCTATTGGTTTTGGACGCAAATAAGCAGGCTGCCAGCGAAAATATTTTGGAAGCAGTAAGGGAAAAAATAGCTGTCAATGCACCTATAGGAGCAACTTGCACTGTAGCTGCTCCCGAATTGCTAACTGTTAATATTTCGTTAAAGGTTACTGATGGCGTTGGTAATGTGAACGGCATTAAAAATGTTGTAAATGATTACTTCAGCGCAAATGCTCTTGCATTATCAAGCATTTCATATGCACAGATTGGCAAGGCTATTTTGGGAAGCCCGGAGATAACTGGAGTGAGAGACTATTCTGACTTGCTTATAAACAATGGTAGCGTCAATATACCGGTTGGATCTGAACAGCTTCCTGTTGCTGGGATGGTGACCTTAAATGAATAATATATGGTTGAGAAAAAATGAGGTAGATATTTTAAGATATCTGCCTTATTTTTTGAGCAAAGAACCTACATTTAAGTCTGTAAATGCTGCAGACAATGCTGAACATGAACGATTGCGATTACAGATACAGGAATGCTTAGAACAGCTTTTCCTGGAAACAGCAACCTGGGGATTGAGGCTTTGGAAAGAATATTGTGGTTTGCAAAGTGATGAAACCCTCGACTATAAAACAAGGCGTAACAGAGTGCTGGATGTTCTTAATGGCACGGAAACCGTTACAAAAGACTTCCTGCTTACGTTAATTAATAGGTATGTTGCTGACAAAAGCGGTTCTGTAATTGAACATTACGATCAATATTATATTGATATATTGCTGCCAGATGGTAAGGTAACTAGTTTTGTTGATTTAGAAAAAAACCTGAGAACTTTTATGCCGGCACATTTGGGGTGGAAGTATGTAGCATTTTCTGGTGTCAATGATTATGTAAACGTGTCTGGAATAGTATCTGGATGTAGAGAGTTTAGCATTATGGCAGATAATAGTTATGATTTGCTTATTGATGGACCTGCAGAGCCTGTTGCTACAGGCATTGTAATGCAGGGTTATGAAATAACTATTGAACCTGATTTATTTAAATAGGAGGATTGATTATGGCGAATACAGGACAATTTGCTAAAGTTATTGTTACTGCGGCTGGTAAAGATATGATTGCAAAGAGCCAGGGCGGGCAAATTTTACATTTTACGCGCGTTTCTTTAGGCGACGGATTGGTTGCTCCTGGTGAAGATCCGGTGAATTATACTTCCGTTAAAAATGAAAGACTGAGCGTACCAATTGCTAAGTATAACAACCTGAATAATGGACAATTTGAGATACAGTTTAGAGTATCTAATCAGAATGTGACTGAAGGATTTTGGCATCGCGAAATTGGGATTATGGCTAAGATTGAGAATGGTGCGGAAAAGCTATATGCGTATACAACTGCTGGCAATGCTGGATCTTATATTTATGATAAGACAACACCAGTTGACGAAAGAGTAGTAAATGTTACGTTTGTTGTGGGTAATGCTTTAAACTTGGACGTTGTCATAGATAATAGTATTATTTATTTAACTAAAAAAGATTACGAACAATCTATGCGTGAACATGAGAATAATCCTGAAGCACATGGAAACGCGATGCAGACACATAATGAGGATGAATCGGCACATACTGATATGGTAGGTGCTACTGAAAATCTTAATGGTAAACGTGGTATGGTGCCAGCTCCCCCTAAAGGCAGTCAAGATTTACCTCTGTGCGGCGGTGCTGTTTATAAAGTTCTTCCTATTGGTGGTGGTGGCACTGGCGCAACAAGCGCTGCTGCTGCTAGAACAAATTTGGGCATCGACGTGACGTATTTCAACCCCACAGGCAGTATTATCGCCTTTGCTGGCAACACTTTACCCGACGGATATTTACTCTGTGATGGTTCAAAGGTAAGTCGTACAACCTACAAAAAATTGTTTGATGTAATTGGTACTACATATGGAGCAGGTGACGGAAAAACTACTTTTACCCTGCCAAATTTGATTGACCGATTTTTGGAGGGTAGTTCCGCAGCGGGGAAATACATTGCGGCGGGATTGCCAAATTTCAAGGGAACGTTTAACACTGATTATGCTAACGCGACAGGACACATAACAGCTCAAAACATTGTAGTCAGTCAAGGTGTTAACGCTGCTACAAGACAAAACACTGATGACACAGTTACTATTGACTTGTCAAAAGCAAGCAGTATTTACGGCAATAGTTCAACTGTACAGCCTTCTGCTATTGCCGTTAAAATGCTTATCAAATATTAATATTTGATGCAAAATTTACAGCTGAGAGCAGCGGGTTGGACAGTGTTTGATTTACCATACACAGGGTTGGATTTGGAAGCGTCAAATTTCCATGTATGACAATACTCCAGTCCATCAGAGACTCTATCTGTTGTAATATTGCTGTCTGCTAAGTTGCCTAAATACACTGCGCCATGCCAGCCAGCTTTATCAGCATTAGCATAGCCAATGTTATCGTCGTAAAAAGCTTCGATATTCGGCAGTCCCGATTCTCGATAACTCCCCGCTGCACATTTTTATAAGAAAGGATGATTAAATCATGCAAACAGCATACCTTTATGACGAACAAACAAAAGAATATAAATCTGAGGTCAACGCACAGCTTGACCCGCTAGAATCTGAAAAAGCAGGGCAGGACATCTACCTGCTGCCAGCTAACGCAACATGGCTTAAACCTACGCCTAAGGACGGCTACGCGTCTGTTTGGAAGGGTGAATCTTGGGATATGCTGGAAGACCACCGTAAGCAAGAATATTGGCTGCCAGGGGACAAATACGGCGCGCCTGCACGCGAGATGAAAGAACTGGGGGCGTTACCTGAAGGCGCAAAACTTACAGCTCCGGAACGCACGCTTGATGAGGCCAAGCCTGCTAAAATCGTAGCGTTTAAAGCAGAGCGTGACGCAGAAGAAGTGCAACCGGTTGAGTACAAGGGAAACTTGTATGATTACGACGACAAAAGCAGAGATAGAATTAATGCTGCAATTATTGCATTGGATGCTCAGGGCGAGGGAGCTAATATAGCGTGGACTTTAGCTGATAATTCTAGCGTGAACGTTACTGCAAATGATCTTCGTATGGTTATTGCCAACGTAGCGATTCGCAGCAACGATTTGCATGTAAAGTACCTCACCTTGAAAGAAAAAATTTTAGCTTGCAAGACTGTTGCCGAATTGGAAAAAATCGTTTGGTAAGCCCATAAAACCTACATTTTTTAGGCTTTTGAACACAATAAAATACTTGTGCCAAATTAGCCCCACGGTTTTATACGGTGGTGATTATGGTACAAGGATTTTTAATTAAGCTATTAGTACCACATTAGTACCACTAGAGCAAATCAATAGCTTGTTTTAATTCACGCAGGCCTTTGTGTGTATATACTCCCTGCGTGATACCTTGGCAGGCGTGGCCAAGAATTTTCTTTACTGCAACCTCGTTGGCGTTCTTGTTATCCAACATCGTTGCGCAGGTATGGCGGCATTCGTGTGGAGTGTGCTGGCACCTAGAAGCTTTCATTACCTTATCAAATCTGCTGCGGTACTGGTGATAACTTAAGGGATTCCCGGTTTCATCGCTTATAAGAGTCTTTCCAGGCATCTGCATCCAATGCTGAAAGTAGGGCAAAGTCTTTTTACTGATTGGCACAATTCTGTTCCTGCCAGCTTCCGTTTTACTATCTCGGATAACAAAAAATCTTTGTCTGAGCTTCACGTCTGTTTTAAGTACGTGTATAAACTCAGATGGGCGTGGACCTGCGTAACATGCCATAACTACGCACATCGCCCATAAGCTCAAAGGATTATCCTCTGTTATCAGTGCCCTTACACGATTTAGCTGGCGCACATTAAAAGGCTTTTTGGGATACACCGTTTTGTTTTTATCAATATCAATGTATCGGGTGATGTCAGCTGATGGAGAAATAAATTCATACTTTACTGCGTAGGAATAAACATGGTGAAGCAGTTGACGGCATTTCTTCTGGCTTGCATAGCCGACACCTTTCTCCGACATTACCCTTATAACGTCTTGCAAATCGCTTATGCGTAATTCTACAAAGCGCTTATCATACAGTGCTTCGCAATGCTTATATGCAGCTCTGTAATTAGATTGAGTGCTTTTGGCGATTTTCAAGAATCTTTCAGCAGCCATGCAGTGGTACATCTCGCTAAAAGTAATTTGGGATGGGGAATAAATATGAGGGTTCTTATTCGCTTCTACGAGGAACGCAATAGCTTCTTCGTATGTGGCAAAATATCCTATGGCAATTTGTTTGCCGCCAATGGTTTTGCGCACAACATAAGGCTTCCGCCTTCTGCCATCAGCCTTGCGGGTGATGCTGCCAAAGCCGTTGGGTAATTTTAATCGTTTTTTCATAAATTATCATCTCCTCGTATAATATAGTCATAGCTTAGGTTGTTTTTAATAAAAATTTAAGCTA
>OGZZ01000685.1_pt1 | contig 26581 bp, 19 predicted proteins | sample 1577021 | NCBI WGS metagenome assembly OGZZ01 (sample SAMEA3541526, study PRJEB24748) | human gut metagenome | biome: human gut; feature: human-associated habitat; material: faeces | place: China | collected 2012
GATTTGCCGGGAAATGAAATTCAGAGTCCGATGGCGCCCCGGCCACCGCCCAGGGGGAGCGCTCCGGCGCCGCCTAATTTCAAGAACAGCCAATGGCGGGGGCCTGCGAGCCCTCGCCCCACTCCAAAGGAGAGAACCATGAAGAACATCGACGAGAAGATCAGGAAGATCGTCGCCCTCATCGACGGGGCCGCGACCGAAGGCGAAGCGCGTGCCGCCTCGTTGGCGCTCCAGAGGCTCCTCGTTGCGAACAACCTTAAGTTGGAGGACATCAATCTGGACGATTCACCGGCAGAAGTCGGCGAGGAGGTTTGCGATCTCGGCCGTCGAATTCCCGAGTGGAAGAAAACCCTTGCACTTGTTGTTGCAGCGAACTACAGGTGCAGGGCCTACACGTCATATAGCAACAATGGAAGGACTGTCGTGTTCGTCGGTGAGGGCGAGGATTCCGTTGTCGCCTCGTGCTGCTTTAGGGCGAGCGCCAATGCGGCCGAGAACTGCTTCAGGACCTATTCCGCGCGAATGAAGGCCATGGGGTACGGGAATGTCTCACGTCAGAAGGGCGTAAAGGGAACGTGGATGCTTGGCTTCATCTCCGGTCTCAAGCGAGCCTATGCGGAGCAGGTCAGCAATGACGAGTCCATGGCGCTCGCGATCGTCGTCCCCGAATCCGTCAACCGTCACATGGATGGGATCGGCTTGAGGACGACCAAGATTAAAGTCAGGACTACTAGCGATCCTTATGTCAAAGCCGACGGCTATGAATCCGGTTATGGGTTCGGCAGAGGCGACAGAGTGACCGCTGCATCGGCATAAGACGAAATGCCGGGGCCGCCAAAAGACGGCCCCGGCATTTTTCTATTTAACTCGATCTAAAGGACAATGGGGCTCCGGTATCGAATGGGAAACCATTTATCGCCGGGCCCCATTGCCAGTTCGATCGTTAGACGAACTACTGAAATATGGAAAAGGTAAATACATGAACAATGGGAAAAGCGAACTACAGAATTACGTAATAACGACAAGTTGCAATAGCGTAAAGGCAGCAAACCGTAAAATGCGAACCACGAAACTACGGAATAGCAGAACTATTGAACATCGTACCGTTCGGTCCTGAATTTTGTCCGCAAGAGTCGTACGCTGCCGTACAAAACTGCGTTTTGCCCGGTAGCGTACCGCCGCCAAGGGCGGCGCTTGTTAGGGCTCTGCCCTAAAACCCGGCGCCTGCGGCGATAAATAGTTACGCAATAACGTTATTACGTTATTGCGTAAATACACAGTTCGTTAGTTCATCTCTTACGGAGTTACGTTTTACCTATATTGAGCGGTTAGATAGATCTTCATTTCGTAGCCTAAAAAGCATTGCCGGTCATCCTTTACAGGCGTGGCCCATTCGGTTTCATATTCGCAATGAGCCATAACGATACCTAGCGGATACGCCATGCTCCGATCTTGATGAATTTCACCTTGCGCGCTCTGTCAACCGAACTGCCGCCATTAGGCTGACGTGAGACGCACTAATAGAAATCGTAAGTTTGGTCAGCGGTCTTGGCGGCTTAAGCGTGAGCGCGGGATCAGGTGGTGGTATTTGATGAAGGGCATTGTCTGGAGTACCAAACGTCTGCTACCAGCATTCCCGTTCTTTAAGTGCCCAACAGTTCCTTGTGGCATGGTCGCGCAGTTATGTTATTCGGTTTTTCTTTTGTTACGGTATGACGTACTGTCGTTATCACGTAGTTCGGTTGTTCGCGTTTCGCATAGTCCGCTTATTTGCTTTGTCCGTTAATCAGTTATCCGGTGATAACGCAATATCACTGTGTTGCCATTGCGTTAGTGCGAACATCGCACCCTCGAAAACTGAAGCTCGTTCATAAAGTAGATCACAATGCTGCCTTGCGGATAGGTCAAACTCTGGTCTTGTCGGTTTTTACTTAGTATGCCCGCAACCAAACTCAAACCGAAAAACTGTCGAGAGGCTCTCTGCTTGATCTCGAAATTAAGGTCTGTTACCGAGAAAGTTCAGACACGAATATAGGGCCGAGTCTTATGGTATTTCCTGCAGGGCATTTCCCAGAATATTGAGTGACCGCGACCATCTTCCCCATTCGCTGATTGTTGAGTAGGCACGCTATGTTGTAGTTTCGTATTTAGGCTATTCCGCTTTTACGTTGTTACGTCATTACGTCCTTTCGTTATTACATATTTATTTAGTTCACTTCTTGCATAGTTCACTTATCTAACAATTACGCTTTACTAGAATGAGTAGCTTGACTATCAAACTGGATCCAAAGAGTTGATGAGAGGCGTTCAGCCATTGCTTGGAATAAGGTCGGCTTTCGCTACAGCTCGCATGCGAAAGTGGGATTTCAGCTGTCTGTATTTTAAGAAAGAGGTTTGTCCAGAGTGCAAAGCGAGCGGGACCAGTGCCCCATTCCCTGAAATGTTAAGTAGTCCTGTTATGCCGCAGTCACGTGGTTCTGTTATTCCGCTTTGCCGTTATTACGCTATTACACAGTTACGCTACTACATAGTCGCGCTATTGCACAGTTGCGTTATTACGTAGTTCAGTAGTTCTCTCTTATCACTATTCGCCTTTCCACTTCTACTGAAGTTACAAAATACCGTTAATCGGGTGATCTGGAGATGCCACTTTCCGTAGTTCGGGAATGACATAGACCCTTACTGATTTAACGGACCCTTTCTTCTGGCAGGTATTCCAGTAGATAGGACGTAAAACACATTGGCACCACCTGTCACCAAATTGTACGGCACGGTACGTATCACTGCCCTACGCTTGAAGAAGCATGAATTAGGAGACAGTGCATGAGCAAGAAGCCCCGTAAGAAACAGCTAAAAGAGGCGCGCATAGAGGCCAGAAGCACTATCGAGGAGGCAGACGCCATTCGTGCATTGGCAAAGGGCCTCAACATGTCCATCACTGAGTACATCTTGTATAAGACGCTCTACGAGACCCATGCTTCATCGGGGTCCACCCTAAGAAGCATCTGGGACGAGCTCATTGCAATTTCAGTGCAGCTATCTGAGCTCAACTCGAACGCCAAGGCGATAGCGGGGCAGTCCCGGGCCGCCGAAGCCAGAAGGCTGTCTATGGCCATTTTCGCGGCGATTGATACCGTTGAGCCCAATTTAGTTGACGCATGCGAGCGGCTATCTCGTGCAATCGAGGCCGAATATCCCGCCGAAAGGAGGCGCGATGCCCTTTCTTAAGACAATTTCGGGCGGCAGCGGCAGCTGCAGGCAGGTCGATGACTATCTGTCGTTTGGCCATAGGGGTGCGGAGGATCACGAGGAGAGGATGGAGAAATACCTTACCGGTGACAAATCCGCCTCGCGATCCATGGCGTTCGGCCATTCCCCAGGTCTGCCCGATACCCCGTTCGGATGGCATAAGGTCATGGATGCAACGCGGAAAAGATTTGGCAAGGATAAACCCCCGGAGTGGTTTGAGCGGAAAAGAAAATCAAACCCCGACCTAGTTTGGAGGAACTACTACCAATGGGTACTGTCGCCCGACCCTAGGGACCGTGCATCTGCAGAGGAGGTTGGCCAGCTCGCCCAGGAATGGTGTGAGAGGGTTTGGCCAGCAGAGCAGGGCTGGCAGTGGATCTGGTCGGTTCACGACGACAACGCACATGGGGTCATGCACGCGCATGTTATCCTCAATGCGGTAAATTCTTCCAATGGACTTAAAGCTCAAATAACGCCCGAGGACAGTGACACCATGGCGCGTGTTGCACAAGAGATAGCGCGCGAGCATGGCATGGGAACGCTGCCGGATCTCTCTGAGCGCAGGAAGGCAATGCGAGAGGGGCGGCAGGCCCCCACAATCCAGTCAGTTCGTATGAGTGCTGCCGAACGCTCGCTTAGGCGTCGTGGGCGCCGAAGTTGGGTGGCGGAGATTAGGGATGCTATTGATAAGTCAATCGCAAATAGCTCCGACTGGGATGAGTTCGTAGAGAGATTCGAGGCTGAAGGCTTTACAGTGGAATGGAGTCGTCGGGGTATTGGCTATAGGCATCCTGACAGCGGCGGTCACGACAAGAAGGTCCTTGCGTCTTCACTCGGGTCGAATTATGACGAGTTCGGAATTCGCGCCCGACTGGGGATACCCGTCGATGTCGTGAATGGGGAGACGAGCTCTAGAATCACAAGGCGACAAGAGCATAAATCTCAGGTTCCAAACGCGGGCTATTCGCCGCATAACAGGGGGCTCGAGGATGCCCTCAGGTCAAGAATTGCAGCAAAATCAAGCCGTCGTGGTATAGGTGCAATTGGCGCCGGCATTAAAGCCCTTTCCGCAATTTCTGCTGACGGGTATAGCTCCGTCTCAGAAGTTGAGGAGGCTTTCAGGTCTCAGATGCTCAAGGTTGAGGCCATGGAGCAAGAGGTCCATGAAATAGAGTCATCGATATCTATTGCAGAAGATGTATTGGAGCGCTCGGAGAGGATTGCATCTGCCAGGGCGAGGATCGACGAGTTGGGGTCGCTACCGTCGATAACGCAAGCAGAAAGAAAAGAGCGTAACGCCCTATTGGATCAGATTGACGACGATACCGCCTTTTGCAAAATGGCGTTTTCAAAAGTCGCTCCCGAGGTATCGGGGGCCGATAGCTACGAAAGCGAAGCGGGAGCAATTCTCAACAGGCTAAGAGATGAGCTAGGTGGCCTCTCCGTGTCGCTTGATGGCGCACGAGCTGACGCCAAGTCGTTAAGCGAGTCCCTTGGGGCAATCGAGGGCTTTGTCGGCGCAAGGGCCGTAAGGGATTTGCGAGGCGTCCCCTCGGTTGGCGAGTTCCTGCGAAGGTCCAAAGGACGGCAACTCAGCGTTCCGACTTCAATCCAAACCAGAGATTCGATGGCTATTGCGGCCGCGTTGGAGTCGGCCGCTTCAAGGCGAATCCTTCATGAGAACAGAGGTCGTTTCGAGAGCATCGAGAAAGCGACAAAAACCCAAGCACCTTCGGTTTACATCCGTCCTGAGGTCGCGGCGGTTTCCGAGAGAAAGAACACGGTTTAAAGATGAACACTTCATCCTTGAGGATCTACTACGAGACCGGTTGCATCGATGAGGTGCATATGCCGGATCCGTCGTATGAGTCGGGTGTCGCGCTGCAACGTGAATACCTCGATATCTCCAACCCAGACAACGGCATATTCCTCGATCGAAGCTACAAGATGCCCGGAGGCGACAACGACGAGTATCGCGAACTGTGCGACAGGATGCTAGTCGTGAGCCCAGACGACTTGGCGCGGGCACTCCTTGTGGAGTCTCATGGGCTTGCGCTCCTCACTCGCGATCCCCTGTCCGATTTCGAGTGCGGGCTATCTATCACGTTGCCAGACCGCCTTGGCTTTAGTGATGATGCGTGCCTGATGAATGAGGACTGGTATTTCGGCAACATTCAAAGGCTCATCGAAAAGGTAATTGCCATGGGGCCCGCCGCGCATTCCGCGCTCGTCAACGGACTAGCAGCAGGCGTGGAGGGGCTTACCGTTGAGGAGGGCTGGGGCAATGTCACCCGATGAGATTGTTCTCAGGGGCTATCAGCAGGAGTGCGTGGATATCTGCAATTCCCTCGAGAGTGGATCCCATCTCGTGCAGATGGCCACGGGGCTCGGTAAAACCGTGACTTTCAGCAAAATAGGCAGGAAGGGGAGGGTACTACTTCTATCCCATCGTGAGGAGCTTGTGACCCAGCCAGTTAAGTACTACAGCTGCCCGGTCGGCATAGAAAAGGCCGAGCGGCACTCGCATGGTGAGGAGGTAGTCTCGGCTTCGGTGCAGACGCTTGCGAATCGCCTTCAAAGGGAATTTAAACCCGGCGACTTCGACATGGTTATCACCGATGAGGCGCACCACGCCCTGGCACCATCCTATCGGAAAATCTACGACTACTTGAGGCCTCGCCTCCACATCGGTTTCACGGCGACGCCGAGAAGGGGAGACGACCGAGGGCTCGGAGCGGTATTTGACGATATCGTTTTCCAGAAAGACCTGCGTTGGGGAATCACCAACGGATATCTTTGCGATATTGATTGCCGCAGGACCATCGTGGACTGGTCGACGAAGGGTGTCCGTACTGGTATGGGCGATTTCCGGGTGAGTGAACTCGCGAAGCGGGTTGACCGCCCAGAGACGAATCGACAGGTCGCTGCTGCATACGATGAGCTTCATGTAGGCCAGACGCTTATATTTGCGTCGAGCGTTCACCATGCCTATTCACTGGCCGAACTCATTCCTGGATCCGTGGTGGTCGATGGAAACACGCCGGCAGACGAGCGACGACAGATCATTGACGCGTTCACTACGCGCGAGATTCCATGTCTTATCAACTATGGGGTATTTACCGAGGGCACGGATATGCCGTTAATTGAAACCGTATTGCTGGCACGCCCGACGAAGAATCCATCCCTTTATACGCAAATGGTCGGGCGAGGGCTGAGGCTCTACACCGACCCTGTAACCGGCTATAAAAAGAAATCACTTAGGCTTATCGACTGTTTGGGCGTGTCGGACGACAAGAGTATCTGCACTCCGCCAACGTTGTTCGGACTCAATGAAAGGGATTTCCCCGAGAGGGTCGGTAAGAAGCAACTCGATGGCTCGCTCCTCGATTTGGGAAGAAGGGTCGAGGAGGTGGAGGATTGCCCCTCCGGCTGGGTTCTCATGTCGCGCAAGGTCAACGTGCTATCTTCCACGGGATCCATCGCATGGGTTATCCACTACAACGGCGATCGCAATATCGCCGGCCCCGGCGCATCAGACAGGGGATGGCAGGTCACGCTTTATAAACCGGATCTTCTCGATTGCTGTACTGCGGACCTTACGAGGTTGGGGGAGACGGAGCGCAGGTATTATAGGTCGCTTGAAGTTGCCGAGCAGGACATTCTCCTTTGGCTTGAATCAAACTACGAGACTTCGCACGATAGAGCGCTATGGGACCGCGAACGCGCGGCAAAATGGGCCGAGGATCCAGCCTCGGAGCCTCAGCTGACTTTTATAAAGAGGCTTCTGGGTGACTCCGCGGGCGACCTAGATTTCGACAACCTTACCAAAAGGGATGCAACGATTGTCATCGAGTGCGCCAAGAGGCGCGCCCATGAGAAGAATCTCAGGAAATACGGGGTCTGTCCGTTGTGTGGCAGCGCTTTGAAGGTGTCTAAGTCTGGGAAATCCATCGTTTGCGAATCTAACAGCTGGGCCTACAGAGGCGGGTCTTTCGTGCTTGCGTCCGGCTGCGGTTTTCAGGTCAAACGTTTCCACGATGATGAGGAATTTTCGCCTGAAAAGTCTATGGGTTGGCCGGGCATCAAGGAGCAAATTAAGGAGAAGAAGGGATGAATCCCCTTATGGGTCCGGTCAGCGAGCTTGCAAAAAGGCGCTTCGACCGGAAATGTAAACGCGCAGCATCGGGGTCTAAGCATTTTGCCGCCGCAAGGATCGCCGTAGGTGTTCTCGTGACTTCGGCGCTCATCTTCATATGCCTCGGCGCAGAAGTTGTAAGAGAGACTGTCATTACAAATACAGCTGAGCAGAAGGCGCAGGCAGAAGACGGTGGACAGTCTCTTGCAGATGAGAACCCGGACTATGCCGGCTGGCTCACCGTTGAAGGGACCTCGATCTCGACCCCTGTTGTCTCATGCCGGCAAGGTGATTCGAAGGGCTTCTATCTCAATCACGGCTTCGATCGCACACCGTCTTTTTCCGGATGTCCGTACATTGCAGAAGGGTCGTCGCCAACAAGCTCGAACATGCTTATTTACGGTCACAACATGGGAATCGGGTCCTTGGCGTTTAGTGAACTCCAGAATTGCTATCGAACGGACTGTTTTTCAAGTATCGGTACTGTGACCTTCAAGGACAAGGATGGCAGAACCTCTCGCTATACACCCTTGTACGGCTTAAAGGTGCCGATGAGCTATGACGTGCTGCTCAGGTTTGATTTTGCCGGGAAATCGGATTTCGATGCCTGGCTCAACACGCTGTCTGACTGCGCAAGTGAAAAATCGGATTTCGGCGGCACTGATTCCGTCATTACACTGGTTACTTGCGCCTCCGCGTTGGGTGGGGCGAAATATCGAAGCGTTCTAGTTTGCAAGAATATCGCGCATTAGTAATGGCTCTGTTAGACCAGAATTGACATAAAGGCTTTCATGCATAGATAAATTGACTGTACCCCCAGAATCTGATAATCGATTCAGGAGGCACAGTCAGAAAAACAGATTACTCGATTCAATCGACGCACTATTTTAGGAACTCATATTCGAAAAGCTTAGGGACAATCTCCTTAAGGTAGTACTCCTTGTTAAGCTCCTTGAGAGTACGAATCGACCCGTTTAGGGACGGGTAATCATATATTCGTCCCTTTTTTCCATTTGGCGGCTCATGCCATGTGTTGAGCTCTTCCCCTATCTGATAGAAACCATACGTAAGTGAGCTGTCGTATAGAGTCGTTTCCTTTGCCTCCTCAAGGACCCTAGACCATGCGGCCAGAAGCTCGCTTTCGCGAACGCGGCGATCGAGCTTCTTGAGCGTCTCGGAAGCCACCGTGCTGCCATTCGAAGTGTCAAGGTACAGTTCGTTCCTGTATGTTCTACCGTCGCCGCCCGTAAACGAGCGCATGTGATTCTGGTACTCCAAGCATGTGAACAGGAGCGTCCTCAACAGCCATTGATTCAACTTTCCGGAAGCAGCGTCCTTCAGAAATTTGTCCGCTCCGTCGGCAGACTTCATAACGCGCCCTCGCTCCGTCCAAGATCCGTTGTAGGAGATGTAGCGGGAGGCAGCGAACATGGGCAGCTTCTGCAAGAAGTTATCACGGCGGAGATAGAAGCCATTGCCGTTGAATATGCCGGCCGAGACAAGTATCGAATGGAGTTCGGGATTATCGAACCCGACCCCGTCCGCGACCATATAGCCGAGAATGTTCTTGTTCCAGCGGGGTTTAAGCCGCTTCTTCTGCGTCGTTGCCTCGATCCCAGTTTTTTGCAGAAGGATTCCGCCATCGATGTCATCGTTCATTTTGCGCTTGTCGTAGTAACGAGAGCTGTAGAGCGAGTCGACTTTTCTGAAATCTAGAGAAACCGGCGCCCCGAGTTTTCCTTTGACGATATCGAAGCCGTCCACCGTGAACGAATCGCTCTCTGCGTCCTCATTCGACCATAGGGCGACAAGGACACATGAGTGCTTCCTTGCATGGAAATGGAATCTGTCCCCGGCGAAGCCGTCAATGAAGCGCTTCTTCACGAGACCCTGGGCCTTCCAGTACTTAACCGGTGAAAAAACGACATAACTGTCGGTTGGTTGTCGGAGATAGTACTCGAACGCGGACCAGATGAAGGCGTTTCCCATATCGTTGGTCGACGTTCCAGAAATCGATGGATTCTCCTTTACGGCCTTTCTCATCTGTTCCAGAACCCAACTTGCCTTCCAGCCAGAAGACGACCGCTTTCCCTCGCCGCGCTTCTGATGTTCCATTGAAGTGGTCTCAGCGAACGGTGGGTTTTCGAAGAGAATAATCGTACATGACGGGTCATCGATATAACGCCTGATAAGTGGATTCTCGACATACTCTTGAGTTAAAGCGTCGGCGCCCCTTACGTTACCGGCATCGAAGGTGTCCTCGGCCTCGATGGGCGGGATGATATGGCGAACCTTGGAGCCGATCAGCTCTTGCAGCACCTTGTACTCGTAATACTCCTTCGTCGATACGATGCAGTGTGACAGAATATCCTCGGAAAGGCCCCGTTCTAGGTTTCCCGTACCGGCGCAGCGGTCGATGACGACATAATCGTTTCCTGAAGGTACGCGCGAGATAGCTTGCGCCAAAAGCTCCCTGGCTTTTTCCGCATAGGGCTCCGGGGTGAAAAAAGCCCCCAGGTCCTTTTTCTGAAGGAAATCGTTCAGGCAGTCCATCAGATAATCGAACTTAACATTGGTCTGACCGGTATAGGGAATCAGGTACCGCTCAAAAATCTTGGGCTGTCTAATCTCTCCAGTAACTTGATGTTTTCCTGTGCTGTCGCCGATGAAGTGCTCTTTGCGAGCGTCCGGTCTCAGCCGATAGTATTCCTCAGCGTATCCGACGATGCAATTTTCGTCTATGTGTGTCTTCGTGTAATTGTCGGTCTTCAGCGTCATTACGAGCCTTTCGGCAGAAAGCTGGTCTGAATAGTCCAGCTTGTCCGCATACTTGCCTGCCGTGAACCCGCTGTTGTTCTTGGACGAAGGGCCGTTGTACACCGTCTCAATCTGTCCAAGGTAGTCCTCGGAGCGATAGATGTAGGCAACGGAATCTTCAAGTGAGACGATCACCACGTTCGCAGGAACCGGCTTTCCCTTAAGTCGGCGGGCGGAGAGGTACTTGACGCATTGGAATAGAACGGCGTTAAGATCGATGACGCGAAGCTTAAATTCCAGGAGGTTCCCATTGATAACGCCGTCGTTGTCGTCAGCGAGAATCCCGTCCAAATCCAAATCTGGGTCTACCCTCGGGATGAACGTCTCGTAGAACTCGATCTGTCCCTCGCGCTCGGTAGTGTATGACGCCATTTAGAACCACCGCCCCGCGATGGCCTCCATGTACGCGAGGCCTCTATCTGTCTTCTCTTTCTCGATTTGCGGCATCCAGGCTACTCCTCGTTCTTCTTTGGCGCGACCTTCATCTCGAATGGCATCCCGCCTTCTCGGTCGAGCGCCTTGAGGCATGCGTTGACGGCAGTTGACATGAAGAGGCCGAGTTCGTCGAGGATGGCGGATGCCTCTCTTCTTCTCCGGCTCGATCCTGATGGTGGTTGCTGGTATGTTCGACGGCATTGCGGCTCCTATCTATCGTGTATACCACGATGCCGCCATTTTAGCGGACTACGCCGCCGGTGTAACCAGTAGTCCATATAGGGCGGCAGGACGTTGAACATGTCACAGATGAGGGTGGCGCAGGTGCCGTTGGCGAGCTGACGTAAACAGGACAATGACAGCAAGTCGATGACAGATGAGTTCTACGTGACGTTCATCCCTCGTGATCTTCATGCCGAGCACTTGTCGATTTCGTATTCTAGGATAATTGAGTGCCCGATAACAGCGTTGCAGTTCCCCAGCAGGACACACGCCTCCAGATGCCCTACAACGGCCGTAAAAGAAGTGCCCCTTACCGGAAGAAGGGTAAAGTTCCTTGTTTTTGCGACCATCATGGGGTATAAGTGGTTTAAGGTAATCGACACCGTCAATGCGCCACTATTCAGGGCGCCCATCAGTCCGCAATAGGGATTTAAGGAGACGGTGCCATGCCGAATGACTCAATTCGCTACTCAAAGCAAATATCTGATCAGGGCCGTGAACGCTCTGTAGAGGTGCGCCGGGAGCGCGCCGCTCTCAAGGAGCGCCTCAAGGCAGGTGAGATAGCCCCTGTCGATGTGCTCAACGATGAGAGCCGCGTCGCAGCTAAAATCAGAATGTTTGCGTTCCTCAAGAATTGTCCCGGCGTGGGGGCGGTAGGTGCGAGAACACTACTCCGCGCGCTGGGCCTGTCCGAGACCAAGACGATCCGCTCCCTGGGACCCGTGCAGAAGGCTCGCATAGTCACGACATTGGACATGATCGCAAGCGGCGTCCGGGTCGATCGCGTGGCCGAGATCATCATGTCCGAACGATAGAATAGAATCCGATAGGGGATTAGAGAAAGGCAACATCATGGATGAGAACGACAGCAAACCCCAGGACGAGCTGGACCAGGAACTCAACCTCGTACCCGATGGAGACGGCGGCGGCACAATGCCTTTGAAGCGGAAGGTCGCCATCGGCGCCGCGGTCGCGCTCGTCGTCGCGGGGCTGGGGTTCGGCGGCGCATGGGCGACCGGCGCCTTCGCCCCCAAACCCGAGACCGCCAAGGTCGAGGCGGGTTCCGGCACCAACAAGAAGCAGGTCTCGGATAAGGCCGAGTCGACGGTTGATTGGACCGTCAAGATCGAGGCCGATGGCGTGACGGACGACTCCTCGCCCCTCATCACCCGCTATGTCTGCACCGACGGCGCCGAGGTAGGCACCGAGTTCTACCATGCCACGCCGGCATCCGACGCCATCGAGGGCAAGGACAGCGTGCGTCTTACCGAGGGCACCTGGGAGATCACCGCGATCCCCATCATCAACCCGGACGGCTCCATCACCACCCCCTCCGGCGGCGGCGAGCAGGCCGTCCCAGGCGACCACAAGGGCTCCGGCTGCACTGATTTCACCGGCGAGACCAAGCCCGCCGGGGACGTCACCCAGGACGACATCGATGGGGTCCTCGACAAGGTGAACGATGCCATCTCCAAGGGCGACGGAACGCTCACGGGGGATGCCGGCAAGGACGTGGTGAACAAGGTCACCGACAACGCCTCGAAGGCCCCTGCCGCCGACAAGGAGAAGGTGGAGGAGAAGAAGGACGCCGCGACCGACAGCGCCGCGAAGGCCGAGGAAAAGAAGGCCGATGCCGTGAAGCCGCCGACAGGCTCTAGCTCCGCGCCGTCCAAGTCGGACTCCAAGCCGTCCTCAGGCTCTACCTCAAAGCCCTCTCATGAGCATACGTGGCAGGCGCAATACCGTAGCGAACCGGTGTACGAGACTCGCACTCGAACTGTGGTCGATCAGGCTGCATGGGATGAGACGGTTAGTGCTGGCTACGATGAGTTTAGATTCTCTGACGGTTATGTAACCACTTCTCTCACTGACGCCATCAATCATCAAGATAGCACCGGTTGTTCATACTCTATTTATACACCCCAAGTTACTGTTCACCACGATGCCGTTACGCATCAAGAGCAATATCAGGTGCAGACCGGGACCAAGCAGATTCTCACGGGCTACCGCTGCTCCGGTTGCGGCGCCACGAAATAGGCCCGAAGCGGAAAAGATGGACCGGCTCTATGGAACCAGGTGTGAATTTGCTCCACGCCATCTCGCTCTTCGGTCGATTTTACTTCGCCCTGCTCCTGATAATACGACTGGATCACTTCGGGAAGAGGACATGTCTTTATAGGGGAGTCGGACTGCTCGTTCTGCTTGGCGCGCTCCTGCGCCTGGCGCGCGGCATCTTGCGATATGTTGCCGGGCTGATGTGAGCTTTGCCGCCTTTCCAAAGGGTGACCACATGGAAATGGGGATATCAAGGCGGCAACATCGCATCTAAACGAAAGGCTTTTGGGTACTATGATTATGCGATAGTATGTCATTATCATATTGAGAGGTGATATATATGGCACTGATACAGCTGAACGTCCCCGATGAGGTGAAGGACCGCGCTGACAGGGCTTTCGCCAGGAGCGGTCTCACGACGCCGTATGCGATGCGCATTATGGTCAATCAGGTTGCCCAGACCGGCAGGACGCCTTTCGACGGCCTGTTCTCATCGCCATCTGGCCGCCTCTACTCGGAGGAAGTGCGCGTAGCGATGCTTCGTGCCGAGGCCCAGGAGTACGGTTTGATTGAGGACGATTCCGGGGAGGACCCGCTCGAGATACCGGCAGGCATACTTGCGGAGATGGGCATCGAGCCCGAGGAGGTCGGGCAGTGAACCGCTACGATGTCAAGGTTCCCGCCTCCTTTTGGAAAACGCTCGTCGTGCTGAAGCCGAAATACTCCCATGCCGAATACGTGGAAGTCGTCAACGCGGTCAAGGGATGTATTGATGAACTCGGCCGCACCGGAATGATAGAGGAAAGCGGATGGGACGACCACGTTCTCGTCCATCCGCCCTATTCTGATGGCAAGCACCGTGAGGCCCATACCTACGACGACGATGTCCTGGTCGTGTATTTTATCCGCGAGAGAAACCGCCGAATCCGCATGGTCGGCGTGTTCGACCACGAGAATATCCCGCATTCATAGTCGCATCCCGATGGGGGCGCATGGAAAACCCCTTACAAACCGACAGCTCATTTCAAAAAGAGAAGGGCCCCGCTCGTGTGAGCGGGGCCCTTTGGCTTTATAGCGAAAGCGCCTTAGATCTTGCGCTTGTGATGGATCAGGACGATACCGGCGATGCAGGCCGCGACTCCGGCAGCGATTGCCGCGTAGAGGATCCAGTTGCCGGTCTGGTCGAGGTTCTTGCCCTCGGGGGCTTTCTCGATATCGATAGTCTGGTCGGTATCCTCGAGGTCAGTCTCCTTGGAGATCTCCTTGCCATCGGTGTCGCGCTGCAGACTCTCGAACACGACCGCCTGCTGACCTGCCACGTCGGAGGCCTTGAACACCATGGGAACGTCCACATCGAGATCGGACACGGCGGGGGTGAAGCGCACCTGCCCGTTGGCGATGACCTCGTAGGTGCCCAGCGTCGAGTTCTCCACGGTCGATTCCGAACCCGCTGCCGTGCCGTCGCCGTCCGCCTTGTCACCCCTATCGGAAGGCTCGAGTTTCACCTGGCTGCCGCTCAGCTTCGTTACGATGTCGACCGCGTCCTGCGTCGCGCCCGGCATCGTGAGCGTGTAAGTCCCGTCATCGTTCTTGGAGAGCTTGGCGCCCTCGGGAATACTGACAAACGAACCCGTCCCGGTGACGTCGACGAGCGCCTTCGAGAGGTCGGTGCCGGATGCGGTACCAGTGGAGCCCTTCTGGATTCCATTGCCGGCAAGGGTCGAGGCGTCCTTCACGTCCGCGAGCGTGAGCTGCGTACCATCGGCCTTTTTGTTGATCGATGCTGTGAGCGTATAGCTCTGGCCGGGGCGCAGCCTCTTGAGGTGGACGGTGTCGACGATGGCGACCTCGTCCTCGGGCTTCACGACCTTGCTGCCTTGGATCGTGGCGGCAGTGGTCTTGAGGCTCGGGGAGATTTCGACCGTCTGCCCCTCATCGGTCGGGTCCTCGTGGGATCCGATTAGCGTGCCGTCGACGAACAGCTTCTCGAATACGACCGCCTTGGCGCCGCCCAGCTCGCTCGCATCGAACGTGAAGGTCACGTCCTGGGTGCCGTCCTGGGACTGCGGCGTGAACTTGGCCGTGGCGGTGATCTCCTTGCCATCGGCGCCCTTCAGCGCCTCGCCGGTCTCGGCGTCCATGAGTGTGCCGATGAGTTCGTATTCGGTACCGGGGACGAGGCCCGTGTACTTGACGGCGTCGATGATGGAGGCCTTGCCGTCGGCGGTGATCGCCTTGTCGCCGTCGGCGCCATCGGCCGCAGACGTGCCGATCTCGGGAGGAACGACCTCGACGGTCTGCCCCTCGTCCGTCAGGTCCTCATGGCTGGCGATGACATTGCCATCTGCCGCGAGCTTCTCGAACACGACGAGCTTCTTATTGGAAAGGGTCGAGGTGTCGACCGAGAACGTCACCTTCACCTTACCCTCGGTTTTCTCGGGCTCGAAGGTCGTGGACGCCGTGACGGCGTTTCCGTCAGCGTCTTTCAAGGGTTCTCCGGTCTCGGAATCCATCAGCGTACCGGTGACGGTGTACTCGCGTCCCGTGGCGAGATTCTCGTAGGAGACCTCGTCCTCGATGGTTACGGCCTTGCCGACCCCGATGGCCTTGTCCCCGTCGGCGGCGTCGGTCGCGGTGGTTCCGATTTTGACGGGCAGGAACTCGACCGTCTGATCCTCGTCCTCGGGATCCTCGTGTGACGCCTGGATCTTGCCTTCAAGGTAGAGGCGCTCGAACACGACCGCCTTATGGCCACCGAGAAGCGTGGCATCGAACTTGAACTTGACCTTCTGCTTGCCGCTGGATGCCTTGGGCGTGAACTTGGCCGTGGCGGTGACCTCCTTGCCGGAGACGTCCTTCAGCGCCTCTCCGGTCTCGGCGTCCATGAGGGTGCCGGAGAGCTCATACTCCAGGCCCTTCTTGAGGCCCTTGTAGGTAACCGTGTCGACGATCTCGGCTTGGTTCGATGCCAGGAGCTTATGGTCCCCGTCTGCGGCGTCGGTCGCGGTCGTGCCGATCTCGATGGGGTTGTCGTCCACGGTGCCGCGGTCGATAGTGTAGGCGTCGCGGCTCACGGTCACTTCGAACTTGACGAGGTTGAGGCTGTCGTTTGAGGCGCAGCGGAGCTCCTCGAAGGTGTATGTGTCATACGGAAGCGCGCCCTTGGAGTCGTCAGCCGTCGTCTGCGCGCCCTTCGATCCGGAGAACCACAGGCCGTTGTCGATGGAGAGCTTCGACTCATCGAGGGTGCCGTCGGCGTTGAGTGCCGCATCGTTACCGTTGGTGTTCTGGGTATGCGGGCACGCGGATGCCTCTGTCGTGAAGATGCCGTTTACATCGGTGATCGCGATGTGGCTCTCGCCCGTGGTCTTGGAGGTGATCTTGAACGGGACGTTCGCGAGGCCGGTCATATCCTCGCCGTGGACCTTGTTGAAGGCGATATCCCCGCGCTTCACCTGCTCGCGCACAGTGGGGGCGTCCTCGCTGGGCTCAACGAAGGTCGTTACACGCTCTGTCGTAGTGTTAGATGTAATTTGTTGAATGTGAACTGAATTATCAGAAAGCAGGTACCCGCTTGGAGCTTTTGTCTCTTGAACGGTTACAGTACCAATTGGAAGGGTTATGTTCCCATTTGTGCTTGTGTAGAAGCTGTCACCCGAAACAAAATACTTGTCCTTGTCAAGTGTTACACGCGCAAGAGAAGTTCGGCCGTTTTCATCCGTTTTCAGAATCCAGGCCCTCGTGGCCTTCTCGGGCAGGTTCTCCTGTGTGTAGAAGCCGTCGTAGTACTTGACGGTGAACTCCGCGCCCGCGAGCGTGCCGGCACCGAGCGGGGAGGCCTTGCCCGTCTCGGCATCGACCTTGGCGACCAGCATGTCGGCGGGGTCGTTCTGGGGGGCATCGGTGACGTTCACGGTCGCCGTCTGGCCGCCGGAGACATTCACCTTGTGTACCCCCTCATCGAGCGCATAGGACTTTCCCGCCTTGGTCTCCTTGACATAGTAGTTGCCAGGTGCGATATCGATTTCGTTCGAGTCGCCGGAGGCGTTGCATGTGAGGGTGCCCACCTGCTGGGTGCAGCCCGAATCGGAGTAGACGCCGTAGGTCGCGCCCTCGAGCGAGTAGCAGGGGTTGTTGTCGGAGATGCCGGGGTTCGAGCTCCTCTTCTTGAGCTTCATCTTGCCCTTGTTGTGGAAGGTGATGAGGCACTGGGTGCCGGTGCCGTAGTTGACCAAGTAGATTGAGTTCTTGAAGGACTGGGGTGCGGGTCCCGGCAGATTCTTGTCCAGATTTGCAAGGAATGTGCCCGCGTTGATATTGCCGTTGTAGTAGAGGATGGTCTTATAGCACCAGTTGCGGAACGCGGCCGTCGTGCCCTGCATACCGTACTGGCTGGAGCTCTTCGAGAGGGCCGAGAGGGCGATGTGCTGGATAGCGAGCATCTTGTTGTAGTCCAGGGGTGTGCCGTCGTACCAGTTGAAGTTCCACAGGCCCTTTGCCTTCGCCTCCTCGAAACCAGGACCCGTGGGACCGTAGTAGAGGACCCTCGCCATCCCGTCGGTGCGGTCTATCCGGGTCTGATCACCGCCGCCTCCCGTGTAGCATTTGGTCCAGTCGGTTTCAATGGGCAGCTGTGCGGTGGCCGTCATGGCATCGAGCGGGTGACGCTTCGCCGGGTCGAGACAGATCGCGGGCGTACCCTCGGAGGTCGTCGAATTGTACATGTAGTAGCCGCCGTAGTTCACGCGCTCGCCGCGAGTGATCGTCTCGGAAGATGCGGCATATGCCGCGGTCGGCGCCGGCACGACGGAGAGCACCTGGCTCGCGATGAGCACCGCGCCCGTACCGATGACCGCGCCTTTCTTGAGACGGGCGCCGATGCGGCCGAAGAGCTTGCCGGCGCACTCCTTCATCTTTCCTCCAGGTCGCATGACTGCTCCATTCTCTCGGTTACCGGAGAGGGGACGCGGATTTCTAGCTGCGTTTACGGGCATGCGTCCCCATGGTCTAACGTACCGCCGGCATCGGCGCCATGAGCACCGATTTGGTGCCACAGGGTGACAGTTTGCGCGTGCGGTGCGGAACGGACCTATCGTTTCCACACTAACGGGAGCGCTCGCCTGGATTTGGACTCGGAACAAGTGTTCAGGCATTTCCGAGCCCCAGCAAACCTGCCCGTAGTAAACTATTAGAGATATCCATCCGGCCGGCCATCTGACGACTACGGAACAATGGCGCGAACGCGCCCTCGTCAACGAGCTACCGGAGGCAAATAAATGAATGAATTCAATTTCGGCATGGGTGCTAGTTCATCGGGCCGCAGCATGACGGTTCGAGAGTTCCTCGAGAGCGTCACAGAGGTGGGGGAGCTGGTCGTCATCAGGCGCGGAGGCTGGAAGGAATGCGCCGCCTACATAGACCATGAGGACTACTTTCGCCTCCCCGGCGATATAGCCCGTCAGAAGGTGCTGAACTCGAGCTTCGGAACGATTAAGGTCACGACTCGTGGGCCTTTGCCTATGGACGTCCCTGTTCGATTCGTCGATTGTTAAAGCCGGTTGCAGGCCAAAAAGCCACTTCTCAGAATCTGAGCATCGAGAAATAAAGGGCGCAGTGCTCTCATCGTTGAAATACCACGACACCGTGCCTTGAATCCGGGTTTGGGACCGTTCGGGAAGAACGGTCCCATCATTGCTTGAGGCTAAATCCGACGATTGCGATGCGTCTTATGATCGGATTTGATCTCGGATCCAGAGTTTTCGACTGATTCGAGGCTGAATTTCAACGATTTTGTGGAAGGGCCGACAAAGCCGGCGTCATCCTTGAAGTTCGGCCTCTCTATGCCCAATTTCCCAAGTAGGCTGTCGGACAGAGAGCGGTCGGCGAGCATGGGCGCTATCGTGGTAACGAAATCGACCTGCATTGCCTCGGCATAGGAAATAAGTGATGTTGTAGTTCCCGCTCTGAACTCATCGAGTGAGGCGTAATAGGTTTCCTTCGAGGCGTCCGTCACGATAAAGGGAATGAGTCCGGCTCGCAGGCATTCACGAAAGGCGATGGCCCTTCCGACTCTTCCGTTACCGTCCGGGAAGGGGTGGATCGTCTCGAATCGAACGTGGAACCTGACGATGTTCTCCAGGGACGGCTCGTATTTGTTGTATTCCGTGACCAGGCGGTCGATTAGCGAGGGAATCTCCTCTGGGCGTGCCGTGATGACGCTCCCCACGCCGTTGCCCAGAATCTTCCACTGGCCGGGCACGTCCATTACCCCTGCCATGAGTTGCAGATGGATCTCCTTGATGAATTCGGGGGTCAGCTCCCTGTCCAGCGAATCGAAAAGGAAATCGAACATTTTCGTATGGTTTGCCGTCTCGCGGACGTTTCCGGGGGTAGTCGAGTCCGCGAGAACGGTATCCCTGGTTTCGAAAACCGTCCTTGTCTGCCATTCCGTGAGGGAGCTGCCCTCAATCCTTTCATGGTTGAACACGAAAGAGACGATAGAAGTCTCGTACACGCCATTCGGGATGCCGCCTTCGCGCTCGGAGGCGGTCTGTTCGATATAGCTGCGGACAAATTGCCGCTGTAATTCCCGGCTCAGGGGCATATCTGTACGCGAGCTATCGGCGGGGTTCTTTTCCCTTTTGGTCCCAGCAAGCAAATTGAATAATTTGTTAAACATATATCCGAATACTCCGATAGACGTGCCGATTTCTAGGGACATTCTACCCCAGGATAGCTTCCCTTCACGCTCGGCCTGTCACCCAATGGCACCAAACCGACCGGCACTGAGCGGATTGTCGTCTTACGCTTTTGATGGGGCCGAATGCCCATGGTCGCCCATGGGCTAGTGGCGGGCTGGTCGCCACAAGGCCCCGACCAACTGATGGCAACCGTAGTTCCTTGGAGGATATCGAGTGCTGGATAACCTTTCACTTATGGGGCCCGATGAGGATGAGCTCTCACTCTCGGCGGCAGTGTCTTCTGCGACCCTCCTGCCCGCCTGCGCATACTCGGCCTATTCCATCATTGTCAACATCATGCCCGTGATGGGCAAGCGGGCCGCCCTGTTCTACCTGACGCGAGGGTCTGTTGAGACCATCTGGATCCCCGTCGCCATATTCACCTTCGCCCTTATAGCGCGAAAGGTCGACGACTGGCGCTTTTACGCACTTACATCCATGTTCGGGCTCGCGGCATGCGTGCTTGCATCCATGAGGCTGGATTTGTACCAGGCTGCCGTCTATCTGGCGGTGGCCTTGTGCTGCGGCCTGTCTGCCATCAAGTCGAGGGGATACTGATATGGGCTCCCGAAATAAAAAGGAGATCGCCCGCTTTGAAGCGAGCAAGGCGACCGGAAATGAAGGCCGACCCCATGGCGACGGATCCGGCACCGGCATCTCCGCGCCCATTTCGCGCCGCGGCCTCTTCGCGGCCCTCGCGGTTGCAGCCGGGCTTGGCATCCTATCGAGCACCCAGGCATATGCCCTTGCCGCGCAGAATTTCGGGCGCGGCCAGTGGATAGGCAACAAATGGGTGAACGGCCACATCTCGGGCGAGATCACGCATCCCCATCTCCAACGCGGGGTCAACGATTACTATTTCGGCAAGTCCACCAACAATGGCGCATGGAACGCCACCGCAAACGGCAGCCAGAAATTAATTGCAGAGTTCGCTTGCGTGGTGGAGTGTGACTGGTCTAACGAGCTATATGACCATATCGTGTTTCGTCCGTTCTATTACTGCGCCTCGCTTAACCCGAATGGCCGTCCCCTCTGGTTTGGTTCCGAGGATGGCGATGACAACCGAAGCTACGTATTCCTCAACGACAATCCGGTCGGAACGTTTCAGGGAAACTTGATCAATAGCGGTTGGAGCACCGGCTGGCTCGCCAACGGGTTCTATGAGGGGCCCGGGTGCGATACCTTCGTTCGTCGCCAGGCGAAACCCCATAATGAGAGAGTCAAAGCTCGCATGGATATCTGGAATGTCTGGGTGAACGGAGTTCCGGCAAATAAAAACCCAGACGACATCAAGTTTCGCCGTTATGCCCCCGATAACGACATGGCCATCAACGTCGAAAGAATCTATATCGAAAATGACCTGACGCTTATGGGCGGCATTTTCAAGGTCATCCCAGTCACGGCGCCAAACCTGAGGCTCGATCTCATACAGGGCGGCTATGAGAACGGTATCCCCGTTGCCCGATACGAAAACGGGCGCGGAACATGCCTTTGGCATGATTATGACGGCGTCAACCAGAATTGGATGTTCTGGCCAAATAAATCTGACGGCCTCGGATGCTTTACCTTCTGTATAGCGAACATGGTCGGACCGAATCTCGACCACGGCCTCGACAACAGTGGGCATACGTCTCCGACTATGGATAGGGGACATGCGGGAATCTGGCGCAACTCCGAGTCAACCAACCTCACAAACTCGTGGTGGGTTCATCATGAGCCGACCGTTACGAACGAAACGGATCACAAATGCTGGTTCATCACCTCGGACGCGGACGGCCAACGACTCGACACATGGGGGATTACGAAGGATAGTACCGATTGCGTGGCAGTTTCTAGTCCTGCCTGTCCCGGCGTCTGGGCGAAACAGGTAAATGCACAATGGATGATTGAGGAGGTTGCGTGCCACGGCGAGGTTGGTTTGTCCTCAGATGAGGCAAAGCCTGGCGATTCTCTAAAGATCCTCGGCTGGCACAATAAATTCAAGGATGAGACGAGATACATTCGCACTGCCAGCTGGGTGCTTGGCACCAAGAATGAAAACGTTCTTCCTGTCTATCCAATATTCCGCCTATACATTAGCGACAGGGCAGAAGAAATTGCCGAAGACAACGCGGTAATCATGGCATCATGCCGAGTCGGTTCATGGGCTAATGGTAACCAACAGACTGAGGCATACTCACATCGCCATATCGGATGGCCGCATGGCGGACAGCCTATTTTCAGCCTTGAAATGAGACTTCAGGATTCGAATTACAGCGGATCGATTCATTATGCCGCGCAGCGATGGTATGGCGATGCATGGGATGAGGGAGCAGACGGAAGTAAGGTCTGCGCAAATGGAGCCCATGACACCGAGGCTATGGGTCGAGTAAAGGTATGGCTTACCGGAGATATTGCCGATAGGTATGACCTTGTCGTAAGGACTAAGCTCCTCAACGGCTCGTGCACTTGGAGCGATCCTGTCTACGTCTACAACTCAAAAGACAAACCGCTGACGCTTGAGACGGCTCCAGCATGTGGACTTGAACCCGATGGAAGCTCCAATACGAAGATTTCGGGTATGAACGTTCACCTTATTCGCAAGCCGACTGGCGCTCGTGTCGTCCGAGAATTCAGTACCGTTGAAAGCCTTACGATCACCGACGATTTCGGATCTGGCTACCTATATGTCGCCGCCATGTTGGGACTGCGTTTACCTTCAAAAAACACCGATCGCATTTGGACCGACCGGTACCGCGGTACAGTCGTCTCTAAACCCTGTCGCATCGAGTCTGCTTGCGTCGAGTACTATGCAGACGGTATCGATGAGGCTCACATTGTATATCGTGATTCCAATGTCCATTCAGGTGACACCTACGCACCTATAGATGCGGCACTTGAGGCGGCTGGGAAGAAGCCATGCAATCTCGATGCCCATTTCGGGGAGGATGCCGCCTCTGGTTTCACTGGATGGTTCAAGGATGCCGCTTTAGTCAATCCAGCTGCCTCTCTTGAGATTCCCGAGAAGGGCGCATTGAAGCTGTATGGGCGCAACCGCTGCACTTTGCGCATCGAATATGCGGAAGGATCGGTCGAGCCCGACGCCGGAACCGTCTTCAGGAAGAAGCCGAGCGATAGGGCCGAGGTCATTGACGGTGCGCTTGGCCTGGTCGACTTTACCGGACGTAATGAGAAACATCGGCTCGACAACATAGACCTGCCCGCCATCGGCGATGACGGGGTGGCGCACGCGGCCTTCTACCGCGGCGAGTCTGTAACGCTCGCCGGATCGGCTGACGTTTTCACCAAGCTGGAGGACGGAACGTGGCGACGTCTCGTCTTCAAGGGCTACATGTCCGATAAGGCGGGGGGGGGTCGTCCCTGCAGAACATCAAGATGGTGCGGGACACGACGCTCTACATCAGGTGGCGCTACGCCGATTCGGACGGCGTCGCCACGGCAAAGAAGTAACTACGAATCGGGACGGAGGCGCGGCCTCCGTCCCCAGGCCGCGCATGTCCCTTGCGGGAGGTGCGCGTAGATGAAGGCTGACAAATACGAAAGCAAGACCGCTGCCGATAAGACCTTAAAGGAAACCCCGATTAGCAGACGAGGCCTGTTCGCCGCTTTAGCGGTCGCAGCTGGGTTGGGATTGCTTGGCGCCGACGATGCTTTTGGTTGGGACTACTGGGGCCAAAACGCCGGTATCGGCCAGGGTTTTTGGGACGCATACGGCATGCTAAACAGCCATGTTGGCAGGAGTAGGTCTTACAAGAACCCCGGCGCGAAGTGCATGGGCTATGCAACAAGCTGGTGCGAATGGACATGTTGGCCGGAAACCCAGCAGCTCCGTTGCGCCCTCAACCTGCAAATCGAGTGCGACTATGAGAACACGCTGTGGTACCACCTCAGCTTCTATCCGCTCTCGGCCTGCGGCGACACAAACTACGGCACCTCTCACCGCCTCTGGTACGATAACGGCGAGGACGACAACCGCGGGCGCATTTATGAGGATGCCCCCGATGACTCCCATAAGATTCTTGACTTTAACTGCGACCTCAAGAATAACTATGCCGGTTGTCCGTCCCCGGGCCAGCAAGCGACATTCAACACCGGGTGGGAGCGCCGCTCCTACAAGGACACTTCCAAGTGGTATCGCCGAACGGGCAGCGGTTTTTCGCACAGTTTTGCAGCATGGTTCGAGCTTCGAGACATCAGAATCGATAAGGTCTGGCACAGCGAATGGGGCGCCAAGGCATTTGGAACGGGCTGGTGCGCGACCAGCTTCCCCGCAATTCCGCACGGGTCGCGTCAGGATTTCTTCGGGATGGTCTGCCGTGTTCACGCCGCCGTTGACGATTCACTCAACTGGGACGTATGCAACGCCAAGTCATCAAATCGCACGCCAATCTACCAGCAGGAGCTCTTTGCGGGAAATGACAAGACCAGGCCCGAGCCGAATTTGAACCAGCTGTTCCTGACTGAGTTCGCCAACTACCAGGAGATTGGCGGCAACTATGCGGATGCCGACCAAAGCTATCTCATCACCTTCCGTCCCGCCCATGTCGTGGATGGCTCTGCGGCCCTCAATGCGTGGGGCGGCGGCCCCTTCGACGGAACTGACATCAGGACGAGCACCAAACGCGAATTCGTCATCTGCAAATATACTGTCGCTGACCGCACCTGCGGATGGTGGCTTGTCGATAAATGGAACTCCGACGGCACTAAAAATGCCGTACAGGTCATCAGCGATGCGTCGGGGCAGGCTGTGAACCGCTATGGCGGCACGACCGCCAAACCGACACAGCTATTCATGTGGCATGCTGGCTATGATTCGGATACGCAAAAGAATAAGGCTTCCGAATGGGTCATCGAGGAGGTTCCCTTTACAGGCAAGCTAGAGCTAAATAGTGGCGCCGAAGAAATCACTTGGCCCCAGGCCCCGACTTGCGGCGACCCCTTCGCCACCTGCTATCCTGCCAAAAAGGAGCTGTGGGAAACGATGGGAAAGCCGACTGCGATGATCTATCGCTGGTACGCTGCGAAGACGCCAGATCCAGCACCCGATGAGGACGCCGTGGTCATGGGTCAGGCCCACATCTCCAAAACGGGCGACTTCATGGAAGTCCCCGCCTACCGCCACGTTGGCACGAACTTCAACCCGGACTACGTGCTCGAGGCGTTCCGACTCTACCTCAAGGGAACGGGTTATGAGGGATCTATCGGGTACATGGCGCTTTCCCGCGACAGCGGGACGTGGTCTGACGCCCGCACCGACGGCGAGTGGGTCGGTCAAAGCAGCGCCTGCCAGCGCTGGAGCCAGATCAAGGTCTGGCTCCAGGGTGAGGTCGCACGTCACTACGACCTCGAGGTTCGCGCGTTCCAAAGCGATGTGTCGTGGTGTCGAACTTATGTAAGCGCCACGGATGCTGAAAGCGCCCCTGCAGTGGGCGTGGCGGGCAAGACCTTGCGCTGCATCCAGGTCGACCTTATACCGAAGCCGACAGATGCCGTGCTCGTCAAGGAGTTCTCGCGTGACGCGCAGATGCTCGAACTTACCGAGGACGAGGCCGGTGCTGTGGACGGAATGTACCTGAGCTGTGCCGTCCAGCAGGAATTCAAAACCGAGAAGCGCTCAGGCACAGCCGAGGTATGGCCACTCGTCCACCGTTTCCACGGCACTGTCGTCACGCCCAGCGTTAAGTATTGCGCAAAGAAATCGCTCATCACCTACTACGCTGACGGCGTCGGCGATGAGCATATCGTCTATATCGATCACGCTGACCCGGGCAAGTACACGGCATCCGATGCCGCCACGCAGGCGGCGGTAAAGGCCGTGTGCAACCTCAACGACCATTTTGGCGACACTGCTTCTAGCGGCTTCACCGGTTGGTTCACGACCAGGGAGCTTATTGACTCCTTTGGGGGCATCGACCTCGACAGGGGCCAGAAACTCGACCTCTACGGCCGCAACCGCTGCACGCTGAGGATTGACTATGCCGACGGATCCCTGAGACCGGAGGATGGGGTCGATTACAAATCGCAGCCGAAGGACGGGGCGGCATCTATCTCGGGTGCCCTTGGACTCCCGGACTTTTCAGGCGATATCGAGTCACATGCCCTTGACGGCATCGAACTTCCCGCCATCGGCGACAACGGCGAAATCACAAAAGACGGAAAGCTGCTGAACGCATTTATTGCCGGAAAACCGCTAAAGGATGACCAGCTTTACACAGTGGCTACTATCGACTATCTGGCAGATGGAAACGGACGAATGGATGCGTTCCTGCAGGCAGAAAAGAGAGTATGCCCCGAAGATGCTACCTTACGCGGACTGTTTCTTGATTATGTACGCAAACAAACAGCCGAAGGCAAAGTGATTACCTCCAAACTGGACGGACGTATTACGATAAAATAAAAAAGGAGAATCTAAAAATATTGAATATGAAAAGATTTCAGATATTATTCCTGCTATGTCTTGCATTGAGTTTCACTTTTTCAATCTTTGCGCAGGATACCAAAGAAGTTATCATTTTACAAACAAGCGATGTGCATAGCCGTATCGAACCTATCAATCAGAAGGGCGACCGATATTATAACAAAGGTGGTTTTGTCCGCCGGGCTGCTTTTCTCGAAGAGTTCCGCAAAGATCATAAGAATGTATTGCTTTTCGATTGCGGAGATATTTCCCAGGGGACACCTTATTATAATATGTTCCGTGGAGAAGTAGAAATCAAACTGATGAATGAAATGGGCTATGATGCAATGACAATCGGTAACCATGAGTTTGATTTCGATGTGGATAATATGGCCCGTATTTTTAAGATGGCTGATTTTCCGGTCGTTTGTGCCAACTATAATCTGGATGCTACGGTGTTAAAAGATATAGTCAAGCCCTACGTCGTTCTTGAGAAATATGGTTTGAGAATTGGTGTGTTTGGTCTTGGAA
>OGZZ01000695.1_pt1 | contig 26308 bp, 27 predicted proteins | sample 1577021 | NCBI WGS metagenome assembly OGZZ01 (sample SAMEA3541526, study PRJEB24748) | human gut metagenome | biome: human gut; feature: human-associated habitat; material: faeces | place: China | collected 2012
CACCTCCTTGCCAAGGAGGGGGCCGCGGGTTCGATCCCCGTCTCGCGCTTTTTTTTACATTTTCAGGAGTTTTTTGTGTTTGTACATATATATGGAAAATCTTAAAATTAAAACACTTTTCTAAAAAATTAATCCCTTATATAAAAATAAGATACTAACAAATAACTCTTTACAAGTGTATAATTGCAATGAATGTTTAATCAAATGAAAGAGAGGTTTATGAAATGAAAAGATTAAAGAAATTTGGTGCGATTATTTGTGCCATTGCAATGTTAGTATCTTCGATTACATACTATCCAACAAGCAATGTAAGTGCAGCAGCAACATCACTACCTAAGGAAGTAATAGGACTTGTTGCTGTTAGCAAAAGTGGTTCGGATACAATTGAAAATGCAATTATGTTTGCATGGGCAGGAGCCGATGACCCAGCAAATGTAGCTGGATATGATCCAACAGTTACAGCAACAGTCATTTACATTTACAAGGATGGAGAGTTAGTTACAAAGATTGGCAATGCTACAAAAGGCGGTGTAGTAGGTGGACTTCCAGCAGGTTCATATACAGCGCAGGCTGCAAATGTAAACAGCATGGGTGAGGGAACATTATCAGAAAAAGTTAGCTTTACAGTAACAGGAGCAACTCTTAATTACACATATCCTGTTGATTGCATAGGTCCAAAAACACCGGCAGGATTAAGTTATATTACAGGAAATCCGGAGGTTCCTGCTGACAATCCGGCGCAGGCAGACAATAAATTAGGTGTTGCATGGGCACCATCATCAGAAGCAAGTATTCCATCAGCAGATTCATCAGTTGTAGGTTACAATTTATATTTATTTGATGCAAAGACAGGTACACCTTACAGACGTGTATATGTAGATGGAATTACCAAATCAAATGTTATATTGGAAAGTGTATCATCAGGTGAATATCTGGCATATTTATCAGCAGTGGATGCAGAAGGCAGAGAGTCAGCTTTGGCGGCACCATCATTTGGTCAGTCATCAAAGGTTACTGTTAAAGGTGAGGTTATAGATAATGCACAGTCATTTGACAAACCAAATCAGCCAACATTACCACTTGGACTTTCAATTTTAACAGAAGGTATAGACTATGGATTTACTATTGCATGGTCTGATGTGGCAGATTTAACAGGTCAGAGATTGAATCTTTTTGTAGATGGTGTTTGTATCAAGGTAGGAATCAATGGGAATGTGGCAAGTTACTATGAAAACAGACTTGCGACAGGTACATATGAAGTAGAAGTAAGATCACAGTATACAAGTAACAATGTAGAATCATTTGGATTAAAGAAAACTGTGTCAATTAAGGCAGACCCTGGACTCTCAGGAAAAACACCTGCAGAACTTGCAGATCCTGCATATTCAGAATACGAGGAACCAACTACAAATCCAACAACTACTGCAAATCCAACAACTACTGCAGAACCAACAACTACTACAGAACCAATAACTACTGCAGAACCAACAACTACTGCAGAACCAACAACTACTGCAGAACCAACAACTACAAAGCCACAGGATTCAAATACAAATGCACAAACAACAACTAAAAAACAACCAAGTCAGACTACAAAAAAATCATCTGTAAAGGTTGGAAAGGCAGTTGTTAAAAAAGCAATTAAAAAGAAAAATGCTAAGAAAATAAGTCTTACATTGAAGAGAGTTAAAGGCGCAACCAAGTACAAAGTACAGATTGCAAAAGATAAGAGATTTAAAAAGACAATAGTGACAAAAACAACTAAGAAATTGACATATAGTGTATCAAATAGCAAGTTTAAAAAGGCTAAAAAATTGTATGCAAGAGCAAAAGCTATTGTTGTCAAAGGAAAGAAAACTTATCAGGGCAAATGGTCAAAGCCAAAGCAGGTTAAGATAAAAAAATAAAATTATAAACAGTTAAAAAGAAGGGAAAGCCAAAATCCGGTTTTCTCTTCTTTTTTAATGCTTGGAAATAGACAAACAGCCATATGACAAAACGTTACCTCAAGGATTGCAGTTCTACTACACACAAAATGATATTTCAATGGATTCATTTATGTTTTTAGTTAATGATACATTTGTTCGACCTCGAATTTTTGAAAAACGTTTGAGAACTTTATGTGATAATACAAACATTAAATATCGGTCTGTTCATAAGATAAGAAAAACTGTATGCTCTACTCTGATTGATTCACTTTAGGGTTCGATACCCGTCTCACGCTTCTTTTTTTGCAATAAAATGGGTACCTTAACAGGTGCCTTTTTTATTGTAATATCGAGGCTGACCTTAGAATCGACGGTTCAATTTCTCGGCTTCCGCCTCGGTCGTTGCTTCTGACTTCGTCAGAGGTGTCCACTGGACACCCGCAACCCGCCTCGCGTTTTTTTGCCCTTATTTAAAGGGCTTTTCTTGTATTTGAAACCGTTTGCGTTGCATAAATTTAAATAAAAAATTTATGAGCACCTAATCTTTTTTCGATAACTAGATTATATCAATCCTCTGGACATTCTTTTAAATTCTTACTTTCCTCATCTGCTTTTTTCACACTCTCCTCCAACGCTTCTGGCGAGAGCCCATGTGAATCCCAAAAACATCTTTTTTAAAGTATCTACTTCCATATTATACCTTTCTTTTTAGCATTTAATAATATTATGTTTATACATCAATAATAATCTTTTCTAATTCGTCATCTGTCATATGTGCTATTTTACCTGCAAGCTCTACAATTTCCATAAAATCCTGTTATGAATCATAATTAACCTTTTTCCCTTGATACCAAAGTGGTTTATAATTAATTTTAGCCTTTATTCCCCTACTATATATATTTACAAGATATGCACGCCCTAATTCCAATTCTTCCGGGGTCATATCATTTCGCCAAAAAATTTCTTCCATCATTCCATATGAAGCCCAATCACTTTGTTTTTTCATCATATACATTCACTCTCCATCTATTTTTGTTTCCACAACGGCTTATATGTTCCATTGCGAACTTCTTTACAATGATTTAAATAGTATTGTTTTTCTTCCAGATAATCTCTAACAGTCATCCCCGCATGAACAAAAGGATACTGATTTAAAAGAATTGGATAAAAAAACTCAGAAGCTATTTGATTACATTGTTCTTTTGTATACTGTACTCCATCATATTCAAACATTTCACTCATATTCTTTCATTCCTCCTTTTGTCATGCCCTTTATCAGCTACTACTAATGCTGAAAAGTAATGCCCATACCTGGTAAATGTAGCACTACTTTGTAAATTTTGCACACTGCCAGAGGCTAGATTACATCTAGCTTTCGTTTTCTCTTCAACTATATTGTAACAAATTGTTCAACCAAGTTTAAATGTAAAACTTATCGCAAATCATTTATCCTATTCATCAAAATTTTTTTCTTTATGTTATTATGTACATAAAGAATACACATGAATTAATTATTGTTTCAACTGTAAGGAGAATATATATGGTTTACAAAGTATTGTTAGCAGATGACGAGCAAGGTTTACGGGACATTACAAAAAAATATTTAGAACGAAACGGATTTGATGTAATCACTGCCAAAAATGGTGCCGAGGCAATAGCCGCAGTTGATAAAAATGTATTTGATATTATTGTATTAGACATTATGATGCCTGAAATTGATGGCAGGCAGGTTTGTCAATACATTAGAACAAAATATGATGTGCCTGTTATCTTTCTTACCGCACTAGGTAAAGAACAGGATGTTATTCAAGGCTATGAAATTGGAGCAGATGAATATGTTACCAAGCCATTTTCCATGCCAATACTTATGGCGAAAATTAATTCATTGGTAAAAAGATACCATGGTCTTACAATCAAAAAAGGTTTAATAACAATTGGCAATATTCAAATCGAGCCTGCCAGACGTATTGTGACAGTAAATAAAAAAGTCATTTCCATTGCTCCAAAAGAATATGAGCTTCTAATGTACTTTATTGACAATAAAAATCAGGTACTTAGTCGAACCCAGATTCTTGATGCTGTATGGGGTTATGATTATGAAGGTTATGACAGAGCCGTTGACACTCATGTAAAAAAACTTAGAGCAATACTTGGAGAGGAAAACCATTATATTCATACAATTATAAAAGGTGGATATATTTGGAGGCAATAATAATGAAAAATCACTACAAACGTTTAAAAGTAAAATTAACAGTTATGATATTTGTTGCAGCAATATTAGGCAGTCTTAGTTTGACACTATATAAGGCAATAGAAATTCAAGATGATTATCTTAACGATATGTATAATGAATATTGCACCAGAGCAGACAAAGCCTATAGAGCTACTCTTGCACTAGACCAAAAGAAAGATGATAGAACAGCAAGTTCTTATTTTTACAGAGAATTATCTAATGCAGGACTTAATTATCATATTGGCTTTTATGCAGTCCTTACGAATTTAAATGGGAACGTTTTAGCTAACACACAGAATATGCTTATTGTTGATAACGAAACTAACGATACTCAAAAATATATTCTTTTAGGTGGACAAGTTGATGAACATTCTATCAAATACGATTTATTACACTACATCAACTCTACCGAAAAAGTTCACATCAAAGGATATGAAGATGAATCTTTTATTTATCCGGAAAAAATCACATTTGAATGTTTGAGTCATGAAAAAAAACATACTCTAACTTTATCAAATAACAATGTGCCATCTGATGCAAAAAAGATTGATTATAAAATAAATGGGTACTATCTCCTAGCCAATGACAGATTTTCTAATAAAAATGTAGTTAATAACGAAGCCAAAACTCTTGTTTACGACGTTATAAAAAATCCTGCCAGTGATGATAATGTAGAATATGAAAACAAAAACATCTTTAAAACAACAATAATTTTAAAAGACAATCACAACAATGGCATGGGGTACTACAATGTGTACAGTGCTACGGTTATCCACCCGTTTGAAATGGCTGTAAAAGAATTAATGTTAGGAATTGTTCTGATTGTTTTCGCAGCTATTGTACTAATTATTATAATCAACATACTAATTAACAAGACTATTAAACAACAGGAAAGATATGACCAAATGCGTAATAATTTTACCAGCGGTGTTGCACACGAATTTAAGACACCACTTGCATTAATTAAATCATACACAGAAAACTGGGACTATATAGAAGATGAAGACAAACCACTATACAGCACAAAAATCAATAATGAAGTAGATAAACTAAGTGATTTGGTAACCGATTTTCTTGAATTATCAAGACTGGAAGCCAACAAACGCCCACTTAATTTTGAGACTATCGATTTAGTCAGTCTTACTAATGCTGTTATCAATTCGTTACGTCCAATTATAGCTGAGTCAAATTTAGATATTAATTTTAAACATAATGAATCAGAAATATTAATTGATGCTGATCTTGAAATGATAAAAACAGTTATTCAAAACTTTGTTACGAATGCTATTAAACACGCAACAAATCAAATCATTATTAACGTTGAAAAATCAAGCAAAGGTGTTAGCCTTTCCGTCTCTAATGATGGTGAAATGATTAATAAAACTCAAATCGAAAAAATATGGGATGTTTTCTACAAAACAGAACTCAAAAAACATAACCGCCTTGGTAGCTCCGGTATTGGTCTGTCAATTGCCAAAAATATATTAATGCTACACCATTTTGAATATGGATGTAACAGCAATAAAGAGCTTACAACATTTTGGTTTAAAACTAAATAAACGAAAACACACAATTCCAATGTCTATAGTTTTTTCACCTATAGGCATTGGTTTTAATTGACATCGATAATTGATTGGCTGATAATTTTCCATCCTGTCTTAACAAAGCAAGCACTTTTTCTTCAATTCCTGCTATATCTTCAGCACAAAGAAAATCGTCATCTAAAATCATTAACAACTTATAATATCTTTCCAATACAGGTGTTTCATTATCGTAGAATTCTTCTATGATAACATTCACTATAGCCACCGACTCAATATCTTCACCTTTCCCATTTTTTGAAAACATAAAATTTTCTATTTTTCTAATAGCTGCATCCGAAAATCCTAAAAGTTTCATTCTGTTTGGCAAATATATTTCTTCTATTATAAATTTGTCAGGATTAGCATCTCCATTTTCACACAATACTGCAAAGTAGTTTTCATCATACTTATCATCAATCATAACCCACGCATTTGATATTTGATTGCAAAATTCCATAGCAACCATTTGAGTTGCCTCATACTCTGTCGATATTCCACCAACCGGAAAGTTTGCAAATTGATTAATTTTCAATATTATCTGTATAATGTCCTCCGGGATTTTCTCTTTCTAATGATAAGGAAATAATATAGCAAAAGTTTTAACCGCTAACTTTTAAAAAATTCGCAATCAAACTCTTCACATTCATATAAATCTTCCAATAAAGTATCCCAATGACATTCTAATTCAAAAATATTTTCTTTTTCATCTTTCATCATTTAAATAATCTCCTTTGTTCTTTGTTTTTGTTTGTGCTTTTATGATTTGTGATTATATATTATCAACACCTTCTTTATATTTTTCCCATTTTATTCTTGCGGCAGGATGATAATATTTGTTTACTTTCGGCTTACACTCCAACTCCTGAATTATTTCCTCAAGAGTATTTACATAAGCTTTATTTTTTCCACAACAAATACATATTTTTTCGGGTGAAATTATTTCTATTTCCCTTTTTATATACTCCTTATACTCATTAATGTACTCATTTAAAACACTCTTTAACTCTGATTTTGCACCTCCTCTTTTATTTATATTCATGTATGCAACCGCTTTCAATTCACTTTCACCAAATTTTTCAAATGATAATTTGGTTAACTTTCTTTTAATATTATGATTTATATTATCTATAACAATTTTTCTAAACCAAAACTCACCATTATCTATTTCTACAGTATTATCTTCTAAGTTTTCGTCAAGCATCCATTGACCATTTGCCTCTTTCAATATGAACAGTATTTTCTCTCCATTATTCCAAGCCTCTTCATCTATTATTCCATCTGGAGTAAATGATTTAGCCGGATTGATTTTTTTCAAATTCTCATGTTCCCTATACCTTTTTAAATAGCTGCTCTTGTCCTTCTTCCCTTCATTCCATTGTTGCCATTCATCTGCCTGCTTCCTTCTCCATTCATCAAATAAATTATCTAATTGTTCTGTTTTGCTCATAATCATTATCCTTTGTCTCTAATTTTTCCTGCCTGCTTAACCATGCCTAATAGTCCCACGTAAGCTTTGTTTTTTTGTCCATAAAAACTATCTATTATTTCAGTCAGTCTTTTTTATTTCTTCTAATTTTCCTCATACTTATCCATTGCTGCTTTTAAATCTTCCTTAATGTTATCTACCAGATTTTGTGGACTTAATACCTTTATATGCAATGCATACTGTAACGCCCATTTTCTCATTGACATTTCATTCACGTACACCGAACATGTTACTTCATCGTCTGTTTCGTCCATGAACTGAACCTCTTTTCCAAACCAGTCAAAAATTTCACTCAATATGTATTTTTTAGCTTTAAACTTCACACGTATGCTTTCGCCGCTAAACATATATATGTGTTCCATAACATGTTTTGAAAGATCAATTCCGTTTTCCAAACCTTTAACCTGTTTTTGTGGTTTAACTTTTTCTTTTAAAATTTTTATATCTGTTATTCGGTCAACTCTAAAATGAGCCACGTTATCATATTTATCCACATTACAAATTAAATAGTATTTGTCATTAACAGCCACCATTTGATACGGATTAATTATATAAGGTTCACTTTTTCTTGGATGAAGTTTCTTGTCCATTCCGTATTCATTGTATGTAAAAGCAACTTTCCTGTGTTTTGTTATTGCTTCATCCAATATGTCCAATGTAAAAAATAGCTGATTATTGCGTGGCATATTGTCCGGCAAATTCTGAATATGTTTAACACGTGATTTAAAAAACTCATTAGACAATCCCTCAATCTTTGCAATCATGTCTTTGCATTGTCTAGCCGGTAAATACCTGTTAAACAATAAACTGTCAATTAGAAGTCGTAGCTCACTGTCCGTAAATTCTCTTTTTAAATAAAAGTCAGATAGTATCGAGCTCTCTTCCTTAACTCCCTCTCTGTTTTTTACATAACGAACTGTCTCTGTGTATTCAATTTCATATCCAAAATCAATAAGATTCATAATGTTTCTTTTGATAGTTTTTCGTTCAACAGTAGTGTTATATTCGTTCTTTAATATTTCTGTTGTCTTTATAAAGTATTAAAAATAGATGCGACATTTTTGCCTCATCTATTTTAAATTTCTCTATTAGATTACAATATTTTTTACATTATTTTTTCAATGATAAATTACAACATTTTTTACAGTATTATTTCTCCATTCTCACAACATTTACATTATCATCACAATGTAAGGTTTCTAACAGAACATTATTGGATAAATCCAGCTTTGTAATTTTATTATTAGCACAATTAAGTTCTTCTAAAGCTAAATTTTTTGATGTATCCAAATTGGATATTTCATTATATCCACAATCTAATTTTTTCAAGCGTGGATTATGTATAGTATCTAAATCTTTTAATTTATTATTTCCACAATATAAAATTTCCAAATGTTCATTGTTTGAAACATTTATTTGAACTAATTCATTATTATTGCAATAAAGTGAAACTAACTGTTCATTGCCAGCTACATCAATGTTTTCAATATTACAATAACAACAATTCAATGAAGATAATTCTTTATTGTTTGTTACATTCAATGATTTCAGTTTATTATTCGCACAACTAAGAGCTTTTAACTTCTGATTATTTGTTATATCAAGACTTGTTAATTGATTTTCGAAACATTCTAGTACTTCAAGTTCACTACTGTTCTCCACATTTAGGCCAGTCAAACTGTTGCCACTTACATTTAATGTTCTAAGTTCACTTAATCCTGTAATATCCAATGTGCCTGCTAGTTTTTTGTATGTCCAATTAATACTAATAAGTCTACCATCTGACCATGTATATTCTTCTTTGTTTGAAACATCTGTGTTTACTGTTGCACCACTATTCCTTTGATTTTTAATTATTTCTTGTAATGCGTTTACATCATTTTCATTTAATTTTGTATTTTCCGTTTCAGGAGCCTTCGTTGTTGTCTCTTCTGTTGCCCTTGTTGTCTCTGGTACAATTGTAGATTCCTGTTGGTTATTCTTTGAGGTTTGTTCCTCCTGCTTTGTAGTTGTAGGATTATTTTCTTTTATAGGTTTCTTTGTTGGTTTGCCAACTTTTTTTGCTTTTTTTACTATAATTTTACACTTATATTTCTTTTTTCCTACAGTGGCAGTAATTGTAGCCTTTCCACTTTTTTTACCCTTTACTTTTCCTTTTTTTGTGACTGTTGCAATCTTCTTATTTGATGTTGTCCATTTTACTTTCTTTTTATTATTTTGCACCTTTAAAGTAACTGTTTTTCCAACAAAAATAGTTATTTTGGTTTTGTTAAGTTTAATTTTTGCTGCACTTACATTTATTGTAGGTATACTAGCAAATACTAGCAAAACCGCAAGAGCTATTGATGTTATTTTTTTTAATTTGTTCATAATTAGTATTCCTCCTTTATTAAATATTAGTATGTACTACATATTAAGTTCTTTTATTAAATTACTTTCCATATCAAGTAACTCGCTAACGTAAACTATTACAATTTTCCTATCAATATTTAATCCCTTAACCCATAAGCAATTATTTTATTATTTGAAGCATCAACATATACAACTAAATCTCCCAATATTGCATCATCTGTTTGATATATAATTTTAAAACTTTCCTCTGGCAATTTTTTATTTTTATCAACTAACGCAATGTTCTTTTCAGACTTAATGTTAATTTTTTTAACTTTCGCCTCATTAATGTTCACTACACTTTTTTTATCATTATTACCTAACTGTGCATACACAGTATTTATAAGCTTTTTGTAGTCTTTAGTTTCAGTAGTTGTTTCTGTTTTTTCTACAGATTTCTTTTCAGTTATATACCTTACAGCTTTTTCTTTATTATCACTTGTATTGCAACCTGAAACAGATAACATCAAACCACAGATTACACCCATTAAAATAATTTTTTTCATCACTAAACCTCCGATTATCTTACCAATATTTTTTTACTCATCTTTTATTCTAAATAATACTATCAGACCATCAGTCTATATAGGTTGATGGTCTGATAGCATTAAATTACTTATTCTCTTCAATAAATTCTGTCATCATTCTTGTAAGCTGACTTGCTTTACTTACTCCTAACTTATCACATGTTTCTGCAAACGCATCTGCCACATCTTTTTTCAATTTGTATGTTTTTGCAACGTATCCTGCTTTTGCATTCCACTTCTGCGATGCAAGTGTCTGACTATTTGGTTTTCCCTTCGGCATTTTTCTGTTCTCCTTTATACTTCTATATAACAATAATTTATATTGTAACTCCCAATCTTGCCATTAATGCTTCTTGTAACACCTTTGAAACATCTATATCATATATTTCTGATGGACTAATTATTTTTCCATTTTCTTAATATAGCCTTTTTACATCTCCACTTCCAACTCTATAGGACAATGATCCGAACCCATTACATCTTTGTGAATATCTGCGCCCTTTATATTCTTCTCCAGTGCTTTTGAAACAAGAAAATAGTCTATGCGCCAGCCTGCGTTCTTTTCTCTTGCCTTGAACCTGTATGACCACCAACTGTAGCGGCCTTCATCTTCCGGATAAAAATATCTGAATGTGTCAATGAAACCGGCTTCCAAAAGCGTTGTCATTTTTTCTCGCTCTTCATCTGTAAAACCGGCATTTTTTCTGTTAGTTTTTGGATTTTTTAAATCGATTTCTTTATGAGCAACATTCAAGTCTCCACATATAATAACCGGCTTTGTTTCTTCCAATTTCTTGAGATAGGCTCTGAAATCATCTTCCCATTCCATTCTGTAATCCAAACGTTTTAGTTCATTTTGTGAGTTTGGTGTGTAACAGGTAACCATATAAAACTTTTCAAACTCTAAAGTTATTACTCGCCCTTCCTTGTCATGTTTCTCTATCCCAATACCATAACTTACTGACATAGGTTCTTTTTTTGTAAAAATAGCAGTTCCTGAATAGCCTTTCTTTTCTGCATAATTCCAATACTGATAATATCCGGGCATATCAATTTCTAACTGCCCAGCCTGCATTTTTGATTCCTGTATACAAAAAATATCTGCATCAATTTCGTTAAAAAAATCCATAAACCCTTTTGTTACACAAGCTCTTATTCCATTTACATTCCATGATATTAATTTCATTTTTCTTCTCCTCATTTTTCTACTAGCATTAATCAATTTACTTAATTTCCAGTTTAACAAATTTTCTCATAAATATGTAGTTAAATAATGCAATAACTCTTCCCACACCAACCACCGCAATAACCGTACCAACTCCAATTCTAACAGGTATTGTACTTCAAACAGTTCCCGGCTACTTTCCAAAATTTGCAAATTTTCTCTCTTCCATTTATACTGATAACTGCGATTATTACAAAGGAGACACGCAATGAATTCATTAAAAATCAGAAATTCACTTATTTTAATTTTAACGGCATTAATATGGGGTGTGGCATTTGTAGCTCAAAGTGTTGGTGGCGACAGCCTGGGGCCTTATACTTTTAACTGCATCCGTTCTTTTATAGGTGCATTAGTTTTAATACCTGTTATTTTTATTTTTTCAAAAAACAGTCAATCACCTTTCACTTCAAAAAATAAACAACGAAAGTTTTTAATTTTAGGTGGCTTATGTTGCGGTGCATGCCTTTTCTTAGGAAGTACACTTCAACAGCTTGGCTTATATCTGGGGGCTTCTGCTGGAAAAGCCGGATTTTTAACAGCCTGCTATATTCTGTTAGTGCCAATTATCGGTTTGTTTTTCAAAAATAAATGCGGCATAAATATTTGGATAGGTGTTGTACTTACTTTAATTGGATTATATATGTTGTGTTTTGACGGTTCTTTTTCTTTTAAAGTAGCGGATTTACTTTTGTTACTTTGTGCTTTATTTTTTGCCATACATATTTTAGTTATTAATTATTTTTCGCCGTTGGTAGATGGAATAAAGTTATCATGCATACAATTCTTTGTTTGCGGAATTTTAGGTTTGGTGCCAATGTTTTTTTCTGAAATGGGACACTCTTTTGCAAACATCGGCACATGGGCAAAAGTTTTTACATCCCCTAGTGCCTGGATTCCTATTCTATATGCGGGAATTATGTCTTGTGGTGTAGGCTATACAGGTCAGATTATCGGACAAAAAGGTATGAATCCTACTGTCGCCTCGTTACTTTTAAGTTTAGAATCAGTTTTTTCAGTTCTGGCAGGTTGGATTATTCTCGGTGAGACCATGGGACTTAAACAACTCTGCGGCTGCGGACTTATTTTTATAGCAATTGTTTTAGCCCAATTACCTACAAAAACCGGCAAAAGTATTTAGATACAAATGAATATCTTTTATCCATCCATTCTCCAATTAAGCCTACTGCTTTTCCCATTGTAACAATGGTAGAAGCAACTTTAATTACAATAATTGTTTAAACGTTGTTATATATTTATCAGCAATTTCCATAATTGCCCTTTTATTAATTAATGACTTTTCATCTTCTACAGCTACAACTCCAAAACCGCCTCTTTTTGCCGATTCTATTGCTGTTATGATATCTTCAAATACCACGCAGCTATTTTTTTCTATTTCCATTCTTTTAGCTGCTTCTATGTATATGTCAGGATGATTCTTTCCTCTTGGCACCTGATTAACAGTAATAATTTCATCAAAGGAGTCAATTATTCCTTCTCGTTCAAGTGTTGGAATAAATAGTTCCTTGTCGGAAGATGTGGCAATTGAGAGCTTCTTACCCTGCTCTTTCATTTTCTTAATAAAAGTTTTTGCATAGGGCTTACATTGAACCTTGTCCTTGTATTCTTTTTTTGCCATATCAAACCATTCGCGAACTAAATCTTCCGGTCTTTCCTTATAAAGTCCAAATCTTTCAATTGTATAAACTGCTGCATTTTCTGCTCCCATTGGAGAGATTGTCTCAACATAATCTTCAGGAACCTGAAAACCTCTGTCTCCCAAAAACTTTATATCAACCATATCCCATACCCAGGAACTGTCAATTATAGTCCCATCTAAATCAAAAATCAATCCCTGTGCTTTCTCAATCATCTCTTTTCCTTTCGTAATATTTCTAAATCAATGCTTCCATTTCATCAAGAAGTTCCCTGAACAATTGCAATGCCTCTCTTACAGGTTCTTTTTTTGTCATGTCCACACCTGCTAATTTAAGCAAATCAATTGGAGCTTTTGAACCACCACCTGTTAAGAATTTCATATAATCTTTTACTCCTGCTTCTCCTTCTTTCATTATTTTTCTTGAAAGAGTTATTGCAGCTGAAATTCCCGTTGCATACTGATATACATAAAAAGGATTGTAAAAGTGTGGTATTCTTGCCCACTCTAAAGCGATTTCCTTATCAAGTACAATATCCTCACCAAAATACAATTTGTTCAAATCATAATATGTTTCACACAATACATCTGCTGTTAGTGTTTCTCCTTTTTGAACCATTTCGTGTGTTATTTTTTCAAATTCAGCAAACATTGTCTGACGATACAATGTTCCTTTAAACTGTTCCAAAAAGTGATTAATTAAATACGCTCTTGTTTCTTTGTCTTTTGTTTTCTTTAATAAATCGTGAATTAAAAGGGATTCATTGCATGTAGATGCCACTTCTGCCACAAAGATTTTATAACCTGCATTAATGTAGGTCTGGTTTGCATCTGAATAATATGAGTGCAGAGCATGTCCCATTTCGTGTGCCAAAGTAAATACATGGTCCAAAGTTCCCTGAAAATTTAAAAGTACATAAGGATGTGTTCCGTATGCGCCCCATGAATATGCACCGCTTCTTTTTCCTTCATTCTCGTACACATCAATCCAACGGTTATCAAAACCTTCCTGAAGTTTACTTAAATATTCTTCTCCCATAGGTGCAAGACCTTCTTTTACTATTGTCTTAGCTTCCTCAAAGGAATATTTTTTACTTGGAGCCTTTGCAATTGGTGCGTAAATATCATACATATGAAGCTCTTCTACACCTAAAGATTTCTTGCGAAGCCTTACATATCTATACATTAAATCCATGTTTTCGTGAACAACTTTTATAAGATTATCGTACACGCTTTCAGGAATATTGCTGCCATCCAGATACATTGCTCTTGAAGATGGATACTTTCTTACGTCAGCATAAAAATTTGCCTGTTCCACGTTTGCATTATAAGTAGCCGCAATTGTATTTTTCATTGCACCATAAGTATTGTAAAGTCCTGTAAAAGCATTCTTTCTTAATTCTCTATCTTCTCCTGATAAAATAGGAACAAAATTTCCATGAGTAATTTTTATTTCTTTTCCTTCACTATCCTTAACTGTAGGAAAATCAATGTCCGCTCCATTATACATGGCATAAATATTATCAGCGGCATTTGCCATCTTTTTACTTTTTGCCAATATTTCTTCTGTTTTCTTATCTAGAGTGTGCTTTTTACTTCTTAATATTTCTTCAATATATCTTTTATAGTTGTTTAATTTTTCATCTTCTAACCACTGGTTAATTGTGGCTTCATCTATTTCAAGAACCTCTGGTTCAAAAAATGCACTTGCACTGCCAATATCTACAACAAGTTTCTGTGCTTTTCCTGAATATGCCTGATACTTTCCATTCCCCATGTCTTCATGATATTTTTGATTTGCATAAACATAAAGTCTTTCAGCAAGCAAACTTATTTCATCATTAAATTTCAAAAACTCTATTAGTTTATCTTTGCTGTCTTTTATTTTTCCTGAAAACTCTTTGTACTTAGCTACTTCTTTTGTAGCCTTTTCAAAATCTTCTTCCCAAACTTTATCACTTGGGAACATATCTTCCATGTTCCATGTGTCGTTAATTTTTTGTTCTGATCTTTTCATATTACACTCTTTCCTTTATAAATATCCCAATTTTTCATTAATGTCATAAACTTCTACAAATATCCCAAACTTCCGTTAATGTACAAACTTCTACAAACATTCTAATCTTTCATTAATATCACTAATTTCTACAAATATCCCAAACTTCTTAAAACAAAAATTATGCCTGTTATTGAAAATGCTGAGAATAAAGTTGTAAGAACAATTACGCTACTTGTTAATGTTCCTTCTGACTTCATGCTCTTAGCCATTACATAGCAACTTGGTGTTGTTGGTGAGCCAAGCATAATTACAAGTGCCATTAATTCATCGTTTCTAAAGCCCATTTTTATGGCAATTGGAAGGAATATTAATGGCCAGCCAACTAATTTTAAAGCTGTGGCAATTACTGCCGGTTTCATTCTCTCTATTGCTTTTCCAAATTCGAAACTACCACCGATGGCTAAAAGCGCCAAAGGTGTTGTGATTTTTGCAAAGTTGTTTACTGTGTTGTCAAGCATTGGAGGGAATTTTATTTTTAACGCTGAAAAAATAACACCTATTACAATACCTAAAATAATCGGATTTGTAGCTATTCCCTTTAATGTTTTTGCTAATGTTTTCTCCTGCTTTGCTCCCTTTTCAGGACACTCAACAGTAAGAATTATAACCGCATACACATTATAAAGAGGCACTGCTCCGATTATCATTAACGGTAACATTCCTGTGTCTCCATAAATATTTAAAATAAAAGCTGCTCCTAAAACTGCTGCACTACTTCTATAAGATGCCTGTACAAATTCTGCAATTATGCTTTTGTCCTTCATTACTATCTTGGTAACAATAGTTGTTCCTATACAACATAGCAACGTAACAAAAAAGCAAAACAAAACGTATGTTAAATCAAACTTTTTTAGGAAATCATTATTCATCATGTCCTGAATCAACAAAAGTGGTAATGTTACCGTAAATGTTAATTTGTTTGATGCTTTAATGAAGCCATCATTTATCCAACCTATTTTCTTAAATATGTAACCTGCAACAATAACTACAAAAACAGGAACTGTTGCGTTTAAACTATAAATTAAATTATCCATTTATGCCATCTCTTTTCTACTTGTTGTTTTCCAAAATAATATTTTGTAAGTTGGGATTGAATTTTCCTTCTTTAATCATGGCAATCTCATAACCGTAAGGGGCGTATGATTTCTTTGAGTTTTCAGGATCTTTGACGTAAGGTGTCTCTAATATTTTAGGCACATTTTCAAAATCCTTCATATATATAGTTTCTCTTAAAGTATCATAGCCAATGTTTCCAAAACCAATATTTTCGTGTCTGTCTTTTCCGGCACCACATGGATTTTTACTGTCATTAATGTGGAAAACAGCAATTTGGTCAGCACCTATTATTTTGTCAAACTGTGTAAAAGTACCGCTTAAATCATTAACTAAGTCATACCCGCTGTCATTTACATGGCATGTGTCAAAACAAACTCTCAACTTGTCATTGTATTTTACTCCATCGTAAATTCTTGCAAGTTCCTCAAAATTTCTTCCAATCTCATTGCCTTTTCCAGCCATTGTTTCAAGTGCCACATATACATCTGTGTCCTTTGTTAACACATTATTTAATCCTTTTATAATCTGGTTGATGCCTACATCCACGCCTGCACCAACGTGAGAGCCCGGATGTAAAACCATAACTTTACTTCCCATTGCACTGCTTCTTTCTAATTCTGTGCCAAGAAAAGTTTCTGCTATCTCAAAAGTTTCAGGTTTTATCGTATTTCCTAAATTAATAATATATGGTGCATGAATTATGATTTCTTCTATATCATTTTCCTTCATGTACTCCCATGCCTTATCTATATTTAATTCGCTTATGTCTTTTCTTCTTGTGTTCTGTGGTGCTCCTGTGTATGCCATAAATACATTCGCACCGTAAGACTTAGCTTCTTTTGCTGAACCTAAAAGCATGTCTTTTCCACTCATTTTTACATGAGAACCTATTTTTAACATATTTCTATCCTTTCCCGCCGTACATTTTTTACATACAGACGCTTTTTTAATATAGCACAGATAGTGTATTTTTTCTATTAGGTTTGTTATAATAAAAAACGAACAGTTTCTTTATGGCAACAGTGATTAAATTATTTTAAATAACTTTTTTCTGTTAGAAATGAGGTGAAACAATGAACCCTGATTATGTTATAAACAGAACCAGTGCTTTTACATTAGGATTAATAAAAAACTGCAAAAACATTCACAAAATCTGTTCCACTGAGGATAATCTTCAATATGAATTCTTTTTGGAAGACGACTTTTCAATATGTAAAAATCTTCCACGATTATACTATGGAACTTTTAACGAAAAAATTGTTGGCTTTCTTTCTGTTTTTGTAATAGATGATTCCCATTGTGAAATCTGTATGTTTGTTATGCCTAAATATCGTGGTGGGCATCTTGGTAGAAATCTTTTTATGGAATTTCAGGAAGATTACATAAACTTCTATGTGGAAACAAGCATTCATCCAAACAATATTTTTGGAAAAAATTACATTAATACTTTAGATTTTCAATATAATAATTCTAATGTATTAATGGAATTGGATTTAGAAGATTTTGTAAATCACAACACTATTGAAAATATAGATTACGAATATGAGGATGGATATTTTTATTTATATAATGATAATATTCCTATTGGAAGCTGTCTTGTTACTTCAATTCTTCCTGATTGTGCCTGCATATCGGAAGTTGCCATTGATGACAATTTTCAAAACAAAGGCTATGGCTACAAGTTTCTCGCATTTGTTTTCAGGAAAATTTCAAAAGACTATCACTTTGTAGTTTTACATGTGGAAAAAGGAAACATACCCGCTTACAGACTTTATACAAAAATGGGATTTGTAGAAAAGGAAACATCTGTAACCTATAGTAAAAGCCTATAAAGTAACCGGCTTGTGACCCCCCTATAAGTTAGATTTTATAATCCAACCTTTCGGATATCAGTTCATGCCACATACTTTATAGGCTTTTTATTTTATAATTTCTGTTCTGAATTTTTACTATAATCTTTATTTCACTGTCATTTGTTTTTACTGTCAGTTATTAACTTTTTAATTCTTATTTGCTGCTTTTATTATCAATTGAGTATGTTTCATGCTCAAACTTTTCAGCATCAACTTTTCCCTGTGACCAATATTTAAACTCTGCTTTTGCAATTATGCCATCTCGCTTTACAAAAGTATTAGTCCAATATCTTGCATCACTTGATCTGTTTCGGTTATCACCTAACATAAAATAACTGTCTTCAGGAACATTATATGTTAATGGCTCGTCTGATCCATTAACTTCTGTCCACTCTTCAGGTAAGTAGGTTCCTCTAAAGGTGTTTTACTGTCGTTTATATAAATCTTTGCATTCTTTATAACCACTTTATCACCAGGTAAACCAATAACTCGTTTAACATAGTATTTTTCATCGCTTGGGCTGTTTTCGTTAAAATCAGGATTTTCAAAAATAACAATGTCACCACGCTGTGGATCTGAGAACCAATATGCAGTTCTAAGTCCTATCATTCTATCCCCAATCTGGATAGTGTTAAGCATGGAACCTGATGGAACATTTGCATTCATAATAATTACGTTGTTTACAACAAAAGCAATTACCACTGCAATTACAAAAATTTTAACCCAGCTTAAAATTTCTCTTACAAGACTAAACTCCTGCTGATCCTTTTTATTTTTTTTACCCTTCTTTTTGGTCTCTTTATTTTGATTACTTGAATCTTCAGACTTGGCTGTTTCTTCACCAGATGTTTCTGTATTGTCTAAAGCTTCACCTTCTTCAAAATTATTTTCTGAACTGTTTTCAGTTGTATTGTTTTCTGAATCGTATACAGAATTGTTTTCTTCTGTAATTTCATTATTGTTAATATTGTCTTTATTCATGTTCATACCTTTCTTTTGGTTTTCACCACTCGTTCTAGTATAATAGAAGCAACTCCGTTATGCAATAAATGATTTGTAAGAATAATGTGAATATTCTGTGTTTTATCTGATAAAGTTAGTTTTTACCGGTGCTTCAGGTTCAGGATGAACAATTCCGTTTTCTTTTCCAAGTTCAATACATTTAAGTATCCAAGCCATGTTTCTGCCTATATTTCTAACTATCTGAAGACCTTCTAAATCCTGTTTTACTTCATCAGGATTACTTCCATGAACCATTGGCCAGTAATTTCCATTGATTAAAGGCATATGGAAAAATTCAGGTATCTTTACCATCTCATCAAGTGCTGTTGTTGTACCTGCTCTTCTTGCACTTACAACCATTGCAGCCGGTTTATACTTCAAATCCTTTCCTGCACTCCATGAAAGTCTATGCATAAATCCCATCATGTTTCCACTAATTGAAGCATAATGCACAGGGCTTCCAAACCCTACTGCGTCACCATCCTTTAATTTCTTTGCTGCCTCTACAACTTCGCCGCCGTACACGCACTCACCGGTCTTACTACATCCACCACAGCCCATGCAGCTTCCCTGTGGATGAGCACCCACATGCATTATTTCTGTTTCTACGCCTTCTTCATTTAAAACCTTTGCCATTTCTTCCAAAGCTGTATATGTACATCCTTTTGCTTTCGGACTACCGTTAAACATTAATACCTTCATATATTTCCTCCAAAAAATAAACATACCAATTTTAAATCTTAATCTTTTAACCTTTGGTATTATAACACAATTTTCTTTATATTTATATGTTTTCTTCTATTGTAATATATTCATAAATTTGATACCCTATTCTTTATGAAAACTTTTTAAGAATTAAAAATATACAATTGGAGGATTTCACAATGAACTTTTTAGAAGAAAGAATTGTAAAAGACGGCATTGTTAAAGAAGGCAATGTATTAAAAGTTGACAGCTTCCTAAATCATCAGATGGACATTAATTTATTTGAAGAAATGGGTGCTGAATTTAAACATCGTTTTGCTGATGCAAACATTACAAAAATCGTAACTATTGAATCATCTGGTATTGGTATTGCATGTATTGTTGCAAGATATTTTAATGTGCCTGTTGTTTTTGCAAAAAAATCAAAGAGCATTAATATTGACGGTGATATGTATGTAGCCGAAGTCGAATCATTTACACATAAGTGCAAGAATCAGGTTATTGTTTCAAAGAAATTTTTAAATGAAGATGACCATGTTCTTATTATTGATGACTTCCTTGCTAATGGTTGTGCTCTTCAGGGATTAATTTCTATTGTCAGTGAAGCTGGTGGAACTGTTGAAGGTATTGGCATTGCCATCGAAAAAGGCTTCCAGGCAGGTGGCCGTATGATTAGAAATCTTGGTTATCGTCTGGAATCTCTTGCCATTGTAGACAACATGGATGCAGAAAATGGAACTATTGAATTTCGCGAACAATAATTTATTTGCAAATAATAACGCAAATAATCATATGAAAAACTCCATTGATTTTTAGTATAAATTAGTGTTACAAACTATGGAATTTCTATAAAATACAGGAGAGATATTTATTATGAACAAAACAAAACAATCTGGAAACACAGAAAATCTTTACCAGCTTGATGGAAAGATTCCTGTAAAAACAGCGATTCCTTTTGGACTTCAGCACATTCTTGCAATGTTTGTAGCTAATATTGCACCTATCTCAATTGTAGCAGGTGCCTGTGGACTTAAAGCTTCACAAACAGCAATGCTTATTCAATGTGCCATGATTATTGCAGGTATTGGAACTTTAATACAGCTTTTCCCTGTTTGGAAAATCGGTTCAGGACTTCCTATTGTAATGGGAATTAGTTTTACATTCGTATCTGTTTTTTGTTTTATCGGACCTAAGTATGGCTACGGTGCCATAATGGGTGCGGTTTTAGTTGGTGGTATCATTGAAGGTACTCTTGGACTTTTTGCAAAATATTGGATTAAGCTTATTACTCCGGTTGTTGCTGCCAGCGTAGTTACTGCCATTGGTTTTTCACTTTTATCTGTTGGTGCTTCATCATTTGGTGGAGGAAGTGGAAGTGAAACTTTTGGTTCTGCACAACATTGGATTCTAGGATGCATTACTTTACTTGCTTGTATCTTATTTAACATATTTGCAAAAGGCTTTTGGAAACAGTTATCTGTTTTATTTGGATTAATTGTTGGTTACATTGTTGCAACATGTATGGGGATGATTGATTTTACAGCTATTACTGAAAGCTCATTTATTGCCCTACCACATTTTATGCCTTTTAAAATGGAATTTAACTGGAATGCCATTATTTCAGTAACACTTATTTTCTTGGTTTCGGCAACTGAAACTATTGGTGATACAAGTGCTCTTGCATCATCAGCATTAGATAGAAATGCAACTACAAAAGAAACTTCAGGTTCTATTGGCTGTGACGGCTTTGTCAGTGCCATTTCATCTTTATTCGGATGTCTTCCAATTACATCATTTAGTCAGAACGTTGGTCTTGTAGCAATGACAAAAGTTGTAAACCGTTTTGCTATTGCCGCAGGTGCAATTATTATGATTTTAGCAGGATTTTTCCCTGTTATCGGTGCAATACTTGCCACACTTCCTGATGCAGTTCTAGGTGGCTGTACTATTATGATGTTTGGTAATATTGTAATCAGTGGTATGCAGATGCTTGGTAAATGTGGATATTCTCAAAGAAACATCACTATTGTAGCTTTGTCTCTCAGTGTTGGACTTGGATTTACACAGGTTCCTGAGATTTTCAATATTTTCCCACAAATTGTTAAAACAGTATTTGCAGAAAACTGTGTAGCTGTTGTATTTATAATGGCAATTGTACTTAACTTAATTCTTCCAAAAAATATGGAAGTAGACAGATAGATATAATAAACACAAAATGGGTTGTCGCTGACAACCCATTTTGTGTTTTAATAATCTTATCATATTATCTAAGCCTGACATAAAACAACTATACAGACTATTTTCTTAACTGTTTTTGTATCGGCACAAATTCAATTTTTAATTGTATTCCCATACCATGTGCAAGACGTTTCAAGAGTTTCAATGATGGATTTCTAGTTCCATTTTCAAGTATAAAAAGCTCCAAGGCATTAAAACACTAAAATACCTTGGAGCTATAATATTATGTCATTTACTGTAAGTTTCCAATCCTTTTAATTATAAATTACTATAACCCATCAGTGCCTGGTCAACTTCTTTTGCACAATCTCTTCCTTCTCTAATTGCCCAAACTACTAATGACTGTCCTCTATGAACATCTCCTGCTGTAAATACATTTTCTGCACTTGTAGCATATTTACCAGGTTCTGTTTTTACATTTGTTCTTCCATCAGTTTCAACCTTAAATGCTTTAGTAACATAGTCTTCGCTGCCAAGAAATCCTGCCGCAATAAGAACTAACTGGCAATCAACCTCATATTCTGAGCCTTTTATTTCAACCATGTTTAAACGACCTGTTTTTGCGTCCTTCTTAGCTTCTAACTTAACTAATACAAGCTTCTTAAGATTGCCTGCTTTATCCTTAACAAACTCTTTTACAGTTGTCTGATAAACTCTAGGATCATGTCCAAACATTGCAATAGCTTCTTCCTGACCGTAATCTGTCTTGCAGATACGTGGCCATTCAGGCCATGGATTACTTTCTAATCTTTCATCCGGTGCTTTTGGCATCATTTCTAACTGAAGTACACTCTTTGCTCCATGACGAATACTTGTACCTACACAGTCATTACCTGTATCACCACCGCCGATAACAACAACGTCTTTTCCTTTTGCTGATACATAAGTTCCATCAACCAACTTGCCGTTGTTATTTAAAAGACTCTTTGTTGTAGATGTTAAGAAATCTACTGCGAAATAAATTCCGTTAGCATCTCTTCCCGGTGCCTTAATGTCTCTTGCATGTCTTGAACCACAAGCTAATACAACCTTGTCGTATTTCTTTAATAACTCATTTGCTTTAACATCTTTTCCTACGTTTACACCTGTTTTAAACTCAACGCCTTCTTCTTTCATAATGGCAATTTTTCTATCAATAACATGCTTTTCTAATTTCATGTTTGGAATACCATACATTAAAAGACCGCCGATTCTGTCATCTCTTTCAAAAACAGTAACACTATGACCTCTTTTATTTAACTGATCTGCAACTGCAAGTCCTGATGGTCCGGAACCAACAACAGCTACTGTTTTTCCTGTTCTGACTGCCGGTGCCTTTGCTTTTGCATATCCTTTTTCATAAGCATTTTCAATAATTAAATGTTCATTTGCCCTTACTGAAACCGGATCACCGTTTAGTCCACATGTACATGCTTTTTCGCAAAGTGCAGGACAAACACGTGATGTAAATTCTGGAAAATTATTTGTTTTATGAAGTCTGTTATATGCCTGCTCCATATTTCCCATATATAATAAATCATTCCATTCAGGAACCAGGTTGTTTAGAGGACAACCTGATACCATACCTGCAATAACCTGTCCGTTCTGACAAAATGGCACGCCACAATCCATACATCTTGCAGCCTGACATTTCTGTTTTTCAGCAGATAGAGGTTCATGGAATTCATTAAAGTTTTTTATTCTTTCTTTCGGAGAAATTGCTTTAGCTTCTTCTCTTTCATAATCTAAAAATCCTGTTGGCTTTCCCATTATTTTATCCTCCTATCTTGTTGCTGCGTAAAACGCTTCTATCTGTGCCTGTTCAGGGTTTAATCCCTTCTGTTCCATTTTTGCAATTGTTTCTAGCATCTTCTTATAGTCATATGGAATTATCTTCTTAAACTTAGGTAAGTATTCTTCAAAGTTATCAAGAATTTCTTTACCTTTTACTGAATTAGTATACTTAACATGATCTTCAATCATTCCCTTAAGTTCTAATACATCATACTTGTTTGATAATTCTTCTGTTGAAACAAGTGACTTATTTGTCTTTCTGTAAAGATCATTATTTTCATCAAGTACATAAGCAACACCGCCACTCATACCTGCTGCAAAGTTCTTTCCAACTTTACCGATTACGACTACACGACCACCTGTCATGTATTCGCATCCATGATCTCCTACACCTTCAACAACTGTTGTTGCACCTGAGTTTCTTACACAGAATCTTTCACCTGCAACACCATTAATATAAGCCTTACCACTTGTTGCCCCATAGAATGCAACGTTACCGATAATGATATTTTCATCCTGCTTAAATGTAGATTCCTTTGGTGGTTTAACAATAATCTTACCACCTGATAAACCTTTACCTAAGTAGTCATTGCTATCACCTGTAAGTTCCATTGTCATACCGTTTGGAATAAATGCACCAAAACTCTGACCTCCGGCACCATAACACTTAACTGTGTACATGTCATCAGGTAATGTGTCATTGTATCTCTTTGTAATTTCAGAACCAAAAATTGTTCCTAATGCTCTGTCAATATTTGTTACATTAACTTCAACTGAAGCTGCTTTCTTTTCATCAAGAGCTTTCTTCATTTTTGGAAGAAGCACTGTCATATCCTTTGTGCTTTCAAGCTTAAAGTCATATACATTCTTCTTACTGTAGTTAACCCTTTCCTGTGCAAAGTCAGTGCTTAAAATCTTGCTTAAATCAACTTCTGCTGCTTTCTTCTGTTCTACTCCGTCTTTAACCTTCAGTAAGTCTGATCTGCCAATTAACTCATCTAATGTTCTAACACCAAGTTTTGCCATATATTCACGAAGTTCTTCTGCAATAAACTTCATAAAGTTTACAACATATTCTGGTTTTCCTTTAAATCTCTTACGAAGTTCAGGGTTCTGTGTGGCAACACCCACAGGACATGTATCTAAGTTACAAACTCTCATCATTACACAACCCATAGTTACAAGTGGAGCTGTTGCAAAACCATATTCTTCTGCACCAAGCATAGCTGCAATTGCCACGTCTCTACCACTCATTAATTTACCATCAGTTTCCACAACTACCTTATTTCTAAGACCATTTGCAATTAATGTCTGATGCGCTTCTGCCAAACCTAATTCCCAAGGAAGTCCTGCATTGTAAATTGAGTTTTCAGGAGCGGCACCTGTACCACCATCAAAACCTGAAACTAAAATTACCTGAGCACCTGCTTTTGCAACACCTGCTGCAACTGTACCAACACCTGCCTCTGATACTAACTTAACTGAAATTCTTGCATCTCTGTTTGAGTTCTTTAAATCATAAATAAGCTGTGCTAAATCTTCAATTGAGTAAATATCATGATGTGGTGGTGGTGAAATTAAACTTACACCCGGTGTTGAATATCTTGTTTTAGCAACCCATGGATAAACTTTCTTACCAGGTAAATGTCCACCTTCACCAGGCTTTGCACCCTGAGCCATCTTAATCTGTATTTCTTCGGCACTTACAAGATATCTTGATGTTACACCAAAACGTCCTGAAGCAACCTGCTTAATTTTTGAACATTTGTTAAGACCGTCTTCTCCAATTGTTAAACGTTCAATTGATTCTCCACCTTCACCTGAGTTTGAACGGCCGCCAATCATATTCATTGCAATTGCCATTGTTTCATGTGCTTCCTGTGAAATAGAACCGTATGACATTGCACCTGTTTTGAATCTCTTCATAATTGATTCAACACTTTCTACTTCATCAAGTGGAATGCCACCATTTTCAGGATAATTGAAATCCATTAATCCACGTAAATGGAATGGTGCCATTTCTTCATCAATCATGTGTGTATACTGTTTAAATAACTGATAATTGTCTGTCCATGTAGCCTGCTGTAAAGTATGGATTGTAGCCGGATTATACTTATGTTCTTCCTTACCACTTCTAAGCTTATGCTCGCCATTACTTTCCAATGTTAAATCTACATCTAATCCTAATGGATCAAATGCCTTTGAATGAAGTTCCTCAACTCCATCTTCAATATCTTTCATTGTAATTCCTTCAACTCTACTAACTGTACCTGTAAAGTATTTATCAATTACTTCTTTGCTAATACCAATAGCTTCAAAAATCTGTGAACCCTGATATGACTGAATTGTTGAAATACCCATCTTAGATGCAATTTTTACAATACCACCTAAAATAGCTTTGTTGTAATCATCAATTGCTGCATATGGATCTTTTTGAATCATATCTTCATCAACCATCTGCTTGATTGTTTCGTGTGCAAGATATGGATTAATTGCACTGGCACCATAGCCTAACAATGTTGCAAAATGATGTACCTCTCTTGGTTCACCACTTTCAAGAACTAATGATAATGTTGTTCTCTTCTTTGTTTTTAC